>JAAGKN010000154.1_pt1 | contig 59291 bp, 56 predicted proteins | sample 6206371 | NCBI WGS metagenome assembly JAAGKN01 (sample SAMN11533720, study PRJNA540317) | gut metagenome | isolation source: fecal pellets from male and female animal of same cohort | host: Peromyscus leucopus | place: USA:CA | collected 2017 | reverse complement strand
GTATTGGTATAGTACGACAGGACAAGGATACCGATAAGGAAGCCGAGGTCGGCGAAACGGGTCACGATAAATGCCTTCTTCGAAGCCGACACGGCTGAAGGAAGTTATAGAAGAAGCCGATGAGCAGATAAGAGGAGACACCCACGAGCTCCCAGAAGATATACATCTGGAAGATGTTGGTGGCCACGACCAGTCCGAGCATCGAGAAGGAGAAGAGCGAAAGGAAAGCGTAGTAACGCTGGAAACCCTTCTCACCCTCCATATAGCCGAGCTGTAGAGATGGACCATGAAGGAGATAGTCGGTATAACCACGAGCATCATAGCCGAGATCGGGTCGAGGAGGAATCCGAGCTTGATTACCAGATTGGGGGTGAACTGGAGCCAGGTCACGTTGAAGACTGTAAACTGGAGGCGTTCGCCGGAATCCGCGATAAAATCGGGACTTCCCGAGAAAAAGTAAGTGAAAGCCGTGTAATACGACAGGCACAGTACAGTGCCCATGCCGAGGACGCCAAGTACGCCCGCAAGCTTATGGGTCATCTTAACCCCGACAATTCCCAAGAGGAGGAACATGAACAGGGGGATGGCCAGAATCAACAGAGGTATTGTAATGTCCATGGCTGCTTAAAATTTCATTTTAGTGAGGTCGGTGACATCTATATTCTTTGCCGCACGGAAGACATTGATGATAATGGCTATGGCCACTGCAGTCTCGGCAGCAGCTATGGCTATCAGGAAGAGGGTAAAGAACATACCCTCGAGCTGGCCGGGGAAAAGAAAACGGTTGAACACCACGAAATTGATATCGACGGCATTGAGCATAAGCTCAAGCGATATGAGCATGGCAATCATGTTCTTACGTGTTATGAATCCATACACACCACAACAGAACATCACCAGTGCGGGCACGAGGTACCAAATGATAGTAATATCCATATCGAGTATTAACGTTTACGGGCAACTACCACGCCGCCGATTATACATGCGAGTAATAACACACTTATTGCCTCGAAGGGGAGGAGGAGACCACCCTCGCCGGTGCCCATCAATACCTCTCCGATACGCTTCATCGGGGGATTCTCCATCGATGGGAGCGATGTGAAGAGATTGGCGCAACGGGTAGCGAGAGCATATCCGGCGACACAGAATGTCGCGAGTGCTGCTCCAAATCCGAGTACACGCTTTCTTGATGCCAGTAACTCGCTGTTGTCACCCGGATGTGACGTAAGGAGAATGGCAAACACGAAGAGCACCACGATGCCGCCGGCATAGACTGCTATCTGCACGGCTCCGAGAAACTCATAGTCGAGCTTGAAGTAGAGGCCGGCCGTTGCGAAGAGCACGAACAGCAGATAGGTGGCCGCGCGCAGTATCTTGCGCGTGGTGACAGTCAGTACCGAGAAGATGACAATCGACAGTGCGATTATCCAGTACAAGATTGTACTTCCTACTGATTCCATTACTGTTTATGGGTCGTAAATTATTTGTTTTCGTTAGCGGATGATTCCGGTGTGGCCGGTTTCGGCGCGGACTGTGTGGCAGTGGTCCCTGCTGCGGCAGCTGCGGCTTTCTTGGCGGCAGCTGCGGCCTTGGCAGCGGCTATTTTGGCCTCCTTTTCAGCCTGAAGCTTGGCCAACTGTTCAGGAGTCGGGGCGGGTTCTTCCTTTTCGGGAAGATAATTGAGCTTCTTTACGAGTTTGTCGCGTGTAAAGACTGCCTGTTCGAAATCATTGTTAAACTCAAGTGCGTCTTGCGGACAGGAGGTCACACATAACTGACAGAATGTACAGCTGCCGAGGTCATATGTATACTTGTCGAGTTTGCGCTTCTTTTTGCCATCCCATGTGTCTACCATCTTGGTTGTGAGCTTGATGGTACCATTGGGACAATTGCGTTCACAAATGCCGCACGCGATACACTTGTGATTGCCCTCTCCGTCATATTTTAGGCGGAGTATGGCACGGAAGCGGGGTGCCACGTTCATGTGGTCGCGGTCTTCGGGATATTTTTCGGTAATTTTAGGGGTGATAAATTCCTTTCCGGTCACCTGCATACCCTTGATGAGGCTTGCGATGCCGGACCCTAATGACGAAAAATAGTCTTTTACACTACCCATAGAAATGTGTTAAATGATTATAGTTTATTTGATTATTCAAAATATCTGGAAAGCTGTTGCGCGGAGTCGCGATAACCTCAACCTATGTCCTCTCTCTTGGTCGGTCACCCCCGCTTTCTGACAGCCGGATAATCGAGATCCGGAGGATTTGTCTCGCAACGGTTGTGCGCGTCGGGGATGTGCGCGTGGAGGTCGCGGGCTATCTGACCTGGCCGCCGAGAATATCGAGGAGTTCGGTCGTGATGCTCTGCTGACGCAGCTTGTTGTATTCGAGTTGGAGCTGCTCAAGGAGCTTTTTGGCATTGTCGTTGGCGCTCTGCATGGCCATCACTCGGGCAGCCTGTTCCGAAGCCCGGTTTTCGGTGAATATCTCCTGCATTACCGACATCAGATACATCGGCAGGACGGAGTTGAATATCGTCGCAGGGCAAGGCTCGAAAATATATGGGCGGCATGATGACTTTTGTCCCGTATTGGTGAAGACTGAGGGTGCCACAGGCATCAGTTGGGAGAAGCATGGTTGCTGACGGCTGATACTTTTAAAATTCATATACAGCACATCAATCAAGTCTACTTCGCCCTTTACGAATTTGTCACGGAGAGAATCAACGAATTCGTTGACTCCCAGGCCGGTAGTTTTGGAGTCGACGTTGTCGAGTTTGACAACGTCTATATCCTTGGAGGCAAGTTTTGCGGTAGCTTTTGTCAGCTTCTTGCCTACCGGGTAAATCGTTATCGCAACCTGCCGTCCGTATTTCTCACCATATTCGTTGAGCCGGGCTACAAGCTGCTTGAATAGATTGACATTGTAGGCTCCACAGAGTCCGTCGTCCGAACCGAGAACCACAATACCGATATGCTTTACTTCGCGTTCCTGCGTAAGGGGGGAAGAGAATTCCGCGTCGGCTGACAGTAAGTTGGATATAATCGTCTCAACCTGATTGCGGAAGGGAAGCAGTCGGCGCAGTGCCTGCTCGGCCTTGTGCATCTTGGCCGACGAGATCATCTTCATGGCTCCGGTGATTTTCTCGGTGGAGGCCACGGAACCGATACGTCCCTTGAGTTCGCGAAGTGTTGCCATTTGTTATGGTAATAGGGGGGATGTGGAGGATTGAAAGTAAGGCTCCGGTTTGTCCCGGTCATCATTGATGACCGGGACACTTAGAGCCGTCTGCTTATGATTGAGATAATACATTGTCAGGCTTTCGGAGGGGCTACTGATAGCGGGCTGCTATCTCTTTTGCTGCCTCGGTAAGCTTTGAGGTTACATCATCTGTGAGCTGGCCGCTGCGAATGACATCGAGCACGTCAGCCTGATACTTGGCGTGGAGTAGCTGGAGGAAGAGTTTTTCGAACTCTGCCACCTTGTCGAGAGGCACATTTTCAAGAAGTCCCTTAGTGCCGCAGTAGATTACGGCTACCTCTTCTTCTACAGCCATCGGGTTATACTGGGGCTGGATGAGAAGTCGTTCGTTCTTGCGTCCCTTGTCGATTACGCGTGCCGTAACGGGGTCGATATCGCCTCCAAACTTGGTAAATGACTCGAGTTCGCGGAACTGTGCCTGGTCAATCTTCAGTGTTCCGGCTACTTTCTTCATTGACTTGATCTGAGCGTTACCGCCTACGCGGGATACGGATATACCTACGTTGATGGCGGGTCGGATACCACGGTTGAAGAGGGCTGTCTCAAGGAATATCTGACCGTCGGTGATCGAAATCACGTTGGTCGGGATATAGGCCGACACGTCGCCGGCCTGTGTCTCGATGATCGGAAGGGCTGTGAGCGAGCCGCCACCCTTGACTATCGGTTTGAGGGCCGGGGGAAGGTCGTTCATCTGTTCGGCCACTGCCTGGTTGTCGATGATCTTGGCTGCGCGTTCGAGCAGACGTGAGTGGAGATAGAAGATATCGCCGGGATAAGCCTCGCGGCCCGAGGGGCGCTTGAGGATAAGCGAGATCTCGCGATAGGCCACGGCCTGCTTCGAGAGGTCGTCATAGACGATGAGGGCGTCGCGGCCGGTGTCGCGGAAATATTCGCCGATGGCCACGCCGGCAAAGGGTGCGTAATAGCGCATCGAGGCCGAGTCGGAGGCCGATGCGGCAACGACTACGGTGTAGTCGAGGGCGCCGTGCTGGCGGAGGGTCTCGACCGTTGCGGCGATGGATGATGCCTTCTGGCCGATGGCCACATAGATGCAGTAGACGGGCTTGCCGGCCTCGAAGTTGGCTCGCTGGTTGATGATGGTGTCGATAGCGATAGCCGTCTTACCTATCTGGCGGTCGCCGATGATAAGCTCTCGCTGTCCGCGTCCGATTGGAACCATAGAGTCAATAGCCTTCAGACCTGTCTGCAGGGGCTGTTTTACGGGTTGGCGGAAGATTACGCCCGGTGCCTTGCGTTCCAGGGGGAGCCTCATCAGCTCTCCGGGGATGGGCCCTTTGCCGTCAATCGGTTCGCCGAGTACGTTGATGACGCGTCCCAGCAATCCTTCGCCTACGGGTATAGAGGCGATTTCGCCGGTGCGGCGTACTGTCATGTTTTCGGTTACCTTGTCAATGTCGTTGAGCAGGATGACGCCGACGTTGCTTTCCTCAAGGTTGAGGGCCACGCCTTTGACGCCGTTCTCAAATTCGACGAGCTCGTTGGCGCACACATTGTCGAGGCCGTACACGTGGGCCACGCCGTCGCCGACTTCAAGCACGGTACCGGTCTCTTCGAATGACACCTTCGAGTTGACGTTTTCGAGCTGTTTTTTTAATACTTCCGAAATCTCGCTGGGATTTATCATTACAGTGAAAAATTGAGTGAGGGGGGATCGAGTGGAGTATTTTATTTACTAAGAAGATTCAAACGCAACTGTTTGAGCTCGTTGGCGATGGAGGCATCAAGCTTCTCATTCCCGATGTTGACGGTAAATCCGCCGAGCAGGTCGGGATTGACGACGCTCATATATTCCATTGTCCCTCCTTCAAGGTGGCGGAGGATGAGGTCTTTCAGTCTCTTTTCATCTGCGGGGTCGAGTGGCGCAGCCGAAGTGACTGTCACAAGATGGATCTGATGTTCGCGGCGATAGAGATCAGCGTAGTCACGGGCTATCGCTCCGGCCATATCTATGCGCTTGTTTTCGACAAGTAGCTTGAGGAAGTCGGCGAAAAGATGGTCGTCGGCGTTAGCGGCCGCTCCGGTCGTCAGGAGCGCCTTTTTGTCTGTGTCACTTACGAAAGGGTTGGAGACAGTCGCTTGCAGGGCAGGGGCAGAGGCGAAACTGGCGCTCAGATTGTTCATCAGGGCGTAGATTTGTTTGTCTTTGCCTTGCTCGCTGGCAAGTTTGTATAGCGCTTTGGCGTAGCGTCGCGGTATGAGACCTTCGTTCATTGCTTGATTTGCGTTTGGATGGTGAGAGGATCGGGGATTGGGAGGATTGGATTAATTCTGTTTCTCCATATCGTCGAGCAGAGTGTTGACGAGCTGGGCCTGTGCTTTCTGGTCTTTCATTTCGTTACGCACTACCTTTGCTGCGATGTCAAGGGCGAATGCGCTCACTTCGTTGCGGAACTGAAGTTCGGCCTGCTTCCTCTCTTGCTCGATCGACAGTTTTGCCTGGTCCATCACCTTTTTGGCTTCTGTCTGAGCTGCGGCGCGTGCCTCCTCGATGATCTGTGTCTTCATCTTGTCGGCCTCGCGGAGCATGTCGGCCTGCTGGCGACGGGCTTCGGCTATCTGTTTATCCGCCTCTTCGCGGGCATGGTCAAGCTGTTCTTTGGCATTTTGAGCATACTCCACACCCTTGTCGATGAGGTCGGCACGGTCATTGACTCCCTTCATGATCGCCGGCCAGCCCCACTTCCACAGTATGATGAAAAGGATCAGGAAGCTGACAAACATCCAGAAGACCAATCCGAAATCGGGCTTGAATAATTCCATTTGGATTATTATGAGTATGAGAAATAGTATGCAGGGGAAGACTCAATCCTGCCGATATTATACGAAGAACGAAAGAAGGCAGACAACGATTGCAAAGAGGGCAACACCTTCGATAAGGGCTGCAATCACAATCATATTGCTTCGGATGTCGCCGGCAGCCTCGGGCTGACGGGCGATTGCTTCCATGGCTGCACCACCGATTTTACCGATGCCGATACCGGCACCGATGCAAGCGATAGCTGCGCCGATACATGCGCCAAGACCGAGAAGACCTTCGATAGCTGCTAAAATCATTGCTAACATAATGAGTAAGGGTTTTTAGAGGATTAGTATTTTGTTATTGTTTCTTTTTTTATCGATATGATGAAGAGAGGGTGGGGGAGGGGTTCAGGCGTGGGCCTGAGTGACCTCTTTGGCCGGGTGGGCCTCGTGACCTTCATGGCCCTTTTCCTGGCCGAAGGAGATGAAGAGAGTCGAGAGCATGGTGAACACATAAGCCTGGATAAAGCTGACAAGCACGTCAATCAAGAGCATGAATACCGAGAAGGCAATCGAGATTACCGCTGTCCCGCCCTGTACGACAGGTCCCATGGCCGCAAATATGAATATCAGGATTGTGAGGGCCAGTACTATAATATGGCCGCCCATCATATTGGCGAAGAGACGGATTGTGAGGGCCGCAGGCTTGGTAAACACACCGAAGAGTTCGATAAGGGGCATAATCGGCAGCGGGAACTTCAGCCACCATGGTACATCGGGCCAAAATACTTCCTTCCAATAGTGCTTTGTGCCCAATACGTTGGTAAGCAGGAAGGTAAAGATTGACAGTACGAGAGTCACGGCAATATTGCCCGTTAGATTGGCTCCGCCCGGGAACACCACTATCAGACCGAGGAGGTTCATAAAGAGGATGAAGAAAAATACAGTCAGCAGATACGGGGCAAACTTCATAGCCTTGTCCTTGAGAGTCGGCTTTATGACTCCGTCGTAGATGAAGGTTATGAGTGATTCCATAGCACCAACATAGCCACGGGGGGCCTTTTTGTCCATCTTCTTGTGCCAGCGTGCCACGGCCAATATGCTCCATATTACGAGAATTATGGCGATAAACAGGGCGCAGACATTCTTTGTAATCGATATGTCCCATGGCTTGTATTCAACACCGTCCTTGATTTCGACTACTTTCCCCTTGTAGGGGCTGTCCTTCCCGGCGATCTTAAAGATTGTCCCGTTGTCGTCAAATTCATGGCCATGCTCGAGCTTGGCCGACGAAAATACGTGGAGTCCGTCGCTGCCGAAGACTATAACCGGGAGGGGGATACGTACATGGTGGTTGAAGGGTACTTCCCATCCGTAACCGTCTCCGAGGTGCTCGAATATGGTCTCCTTCGGGTTGAACCCGCTCTCTTTCTCTTCGGCCGAATCGCCCTCAGAAGAGATATTGGCGTATGCCGCAGGCGAAACGAACAGGACCGCCATCAGGGCAACCAGCCAGTTAAATATCATTTTCTTCATTTCGGAGATAGCTTGAGAGGATTAATAGATACAGACTGACACTATATTGCGGTCTACGTCGACTATACCTCCGGAAATCGGAAGTTCGCCACGCTCGCCATCATGCTCGTACGAGATAGTTCCGGCCACAAGTGTTGAGATCAGAGAGGCGTGATTGTTGAGCACGGTAAATGAGCCGTTGGCCCCCGGAAGTGTTACCGCATTGACTTCGCCTTCGAAGAGGATATCTTCTGTTGAGATTATTTTAAGTGTCATCTGGTTGGATTAGAGGATATTGTTTTGAGGAAATCCGATTGGTCGGCAGCCTGGGAGAGTTGTCCTCGACAAGCCTTCCGGCGGGGACTTATCGGCGGGACTTACCCTTTTACCTCGGCGAGCATCTTCTTGCCCTTGGCGATGGCCTCGTCGATCGTGCCGACATTGAGGAACGCCTGTTCGGGATATTCGTCCATCTCACCGCTCAGAATCATCTTGAAGCCGCGGATTGTCTCGCTCAGGGGCACCATGACGCCGGGAAGACCGGTGAACTGCTCGGCCACGAAGAAGGGCTGCGAGAGGAAACGCTGGGCGCGGCGGGCGCGGGCCACCACGAGTTTGTCTTCGTCCGAAAGCTCGTCGACACCGAGGATGGCGATGATATCCTGCAGCTCATTGTACTTTCTGGAGGAGCTGCTTGACGGCCTGGGCGGTCTGATAGTGCTCCTCGCCTATGATGTTGGGGTCGAGGATACGCGAGGTCGATTCGAGCGGGTCCACGGCGGGATAGATACCGAGCTCGGCGATCTTACGGCTGAGCACGGTGGTGGCGTCGAGGAAGCTGAAGGTGGTGGCCGGAGCCGGGTCGGTAAGGTCGTCGGCAGGCACGTAGATGGCCTGCACGGAGGTGATGGAGCCGTTCTTGGTAGAGGTGATTCGTTCCTGCAGGGCACCCATTTCGGAGGCGAGTGTCGGCTGGTAACCTACGGCCGAAGGCATACGGCCCAGAAGGGCGGACACCTCGGAACCGGCCTGGGTGAAACGGAAGATGTTGTCGATGAAGAGAAGCATGTCCTTACCGCCGCCGTCCTGGTCGCGGAACTGCTCTGCCACTGTGAGGCCGGAAAGGGCCACGCGCAGACGTGCGCCCGGGGGCTCGTTCATCTGGCCGAACACCAGAGTGGCCTGCGACTTGGCAACCTCGTTCATGTCGACATCGCCGAGGTTCCACTCGCCCTTCTCCATTCCTTCGCGGAACTTCTCGCCGTATTTCATAACGCCGCTCTCGATCATCTCACGGAGAAGGTCGTTACCCTCACGTGTACGTTCGCCCACACCGGTGAACACCGAGAAGCCGTTGTGGCCCTTGGCGATATTGTTGATAAGCTCCATGATGAGCACGGTCTTGCCCACGCCGGCACCACCGAACAGACCGATCTTACCACCCTTGGAGTAGGGTTCGAGAAGGTCGATCACCTTGATACCGGTATAGAGGATTTCGGTGCCGATGGTGAGGTCGTCAAACTTGGGCGCGGGCTGATGGATGGCGCGGAGGTCGTTGCGCTCAAGTGCGGGAAGGCGGTCGATGGCGTCGCCAATGACGTTGAGAAGACGTCCCTTTACCTGATTGCCGGTAGGCACGGCAATAGGACGGTCAAGGTTGTCGACGCGCATTCCGCGCTGCAGGCCGTCGGTACTTTCCATAGCCACACAGCGTACGGTGTCCTCACCGATATGCTGCTCTACTTCGAGTATGAGCGTTGACCCGTCGGTACGGTCAATCTTTAGAGCGGTATAAATGGGTGGCAGATCTTCAGCACCGTCAAACGAGACGTCGACTACGGGTCCGATGACTTGGGCAATTTTTCCGAATTTGTCGCTCATGGGTTTATGATGATTTTGAGAGGTTAGTTTTTACCGGGTTAGTTGGTTTAGAAGTGGATGCCGTAAACGATAATCAATACCATCAGCACGAGGTTGAAGAGGTTGATGGGCAGGAGGTATTTCCACTCGAGCGAGAGCAACTGGTCGATGCGCAGACGGGGGAATGTCCACTTGAACCAGATGATGATGAACGACAGGGCCATGGCCTTGGCGATGAACCATATAATTGAGGGTATATAGTCCATTACCGCGTTGAATGCGTCCCATCCGGGAATGTGGAGAGGCATCCAGCCGCCGAAGAAGAGGAGGGCTGCCACACCGGACACGATGAAGAGGTTGAGGTATTCGGCGAGGTAGAAGAATCCGAAGTGGATACCGGAATATTCGGTGTGGTAACCGGCGGTAAGCTCACTCTCGGCCTCGGGAAGGTCAAACGGGCCACGGTTGGTCTCAGCCGTACCTGCTATGAGGTAGATAATGAATGCTATGATTGCGGGAATATGTCCTGAGAATATGAACCAGAGGTCAGATTGCTGCTCTACGATACCGCCTACCGACATGGTGCCGGCAAAGCAAACCATCGTGAGTACCGAGAGACCGATCGACAGCTCATAGCTGACCATCTGCGCACCCGAACGGAGAGCGCCGATGAGGGTGAACTTGTTGTTTGACGACCATCCGGCGAGAAGGATGCCGAGCACACCGATCGACGAAACGGCGAGCAGGAAGAAGATGCCGATGTTGAAGTCGATGACCTGAAGGCCGTTGCCCCAGGGAAGCACGGCGAAGGCAAGCATCGAGGCGAGAATCACGAGATAAGGGGCGAGGGCAAAGAGAAACTTATCGATGTGGTTCAGAGAGATAAGCTCCTTGATAAGCATCTTGATGGCGTCGGCGATACTCTGGAGAAGTCCGAGAGGACCTACCCGGTTGGGGCCGAGACGACACTGGAAGAAGGCACAGACCTTACGCTCGTAGTAGATATAAAAGAGTGCCAGGACTGTATAAAGCAGAAGAAGACACACACCGATGAGCAAACATTCCGTGGTGACGGCAAGCCACTGCGGCATAAAAGAGGTCAGCAGGTTGTGGATCCAGTCTGTCACTACTGAGAAATCAAACATGATATTACTGTATGATATGGTTTACTATTATTCTTATTTCTTAGGCAGGGGGTGGCTGCTATCGGTCCATGTCGGGTATAATGTAGTCCATAGATCCGCCGATAGTGATTAGGTCGGCAATCTTCTGTCCACGGGTTATATGGTCTACAACTGCGGCTGCGGGAAGGCACGGGGGGGCTATCTTCAAGCGGTAGGGGCTTGTGCCTCCGTCACTCTCGATGAATATTCCGAATGTGCCTCTGCAGCCTTCGACTGTACGGAACCAGCGCCCTACGGGTAGTTTGAGCACCTTGGGCACCTTGACGCAATATTCGCCTTCGGGGATATTGTCGATGAGCTGTTCGATGATGCGTCGCGCTCTGTACCATCTCGTCCATTCTGACTTTGAAGCGAGCCATGGCATCACCCTCGTGGCGGACAACCTGCTCGAAGTCGAGCTCGCCGTAAATACTGTAAGGGTCTGTCTTACGAACGTCGCAGGCCCATCCTGAGGCGCGTCCGCAAGGCCCTGAAACCGACCAGTCGTGGGCATCCTCGTTGGTGAGCACACCGATGCCTTCAAGACGGTTTTTGGCTATTACGTTGCCGGTGAAAATCTTATTGTACTCTTTGATATTTGCGGGGAGAACGGCAAGCAATGCCTTTACATCCTTTACAAAGTCTTCGTGAAGGTCCTGCATGACGCCGCCGATGCAGTCGTAGTTGAATGTCATGCGTGCGCCGCAGGTCTTCTCCATGATGTCGAGTATCTGCTCGCGTACACGCAGCGTGTAGAAGAGCATCGTGGTGGCACCGAGGTCCATGCAGTAGGTGCCGATGAAGAGGCAGTGGGAGGCGATGCGCGACAGCTCGTCCATGAGCACGCGGATCACCTGTGCGCGGCGGCTGATCTCGATGCCGGCGGCCTCCTCGATAGTCATGCAGAGGCAGTGGTGGTAGGGGTGGGCCGAGAAGTAGTCCAGACGGTCCATGAAGTGGAGCGTCTGGGGATATGTGAGACCCTCGCAAATCTTCTCGATACCGCGGTGGATATACCCCATGTATACGTCGATTTTCTTGATGGTCTCACCGTCGACCGAAGTGCGGAATCGTAGCACACCGTGGGTCGCTGGGTGCTGCGGACCTATATTGACCACAAACTCGTCCTCTTCGAAGATACGGTTTTTACGCTTTTCGATTTTTCCGTCGGGGAGTTCGACGTATGAGTCCGTAAAGTCGCTCTGACGCTCGTTCTCTGTGGTGAAGGGGTTCTCTTCGTTGTAATCCTTGCGCAGAGGGTATCCCTTCCAGTCGATACTGAGGAAGAGGCGGCGCATATCGGGATTGTTGATGAAAATAATGCCGAAAAAGTCATATACCTCGCGTTCGAAAATCTTGGCGATAGACCAAAGGTCGCTCACAGAGTGGAGCATGGGCTTCTGACGGTCGGCGGTCGTGACTTTTACGGCTATATGGTGGCAGTGGGTTGTCGAGGTGAGGTAGTATATAGCTCCGAGAGTCTCTTTCCAATCCATGCCGACGATGGTTACGAGGAAGTCAAACTTCAGTTTCGGGTCGTCACGCAGGGTCTTGGCGAGTGAGTGCCATTTGTCGTCGGGGATGTTCACCGTCAGACATGTGGCGTCGTCCTCAAAAGTGGCTTCAGGGAAAAGTCCTGAGATTATATCCTTAAAATCAGCCATATGTTGGTGTTGGAGGAGTTACGTAAGAAACGTGATAATAATAAGGTGTATGGTGGATTATCGTATTGTCGGAAATCGCTTAGTCGTTGACCCCCTCAATCGGGTGGGTCTTAAGAAATTCCTCTTGCTTTTCCTTGCGGTTTACTCCGCCGAAGAATCTTTCGACCTTCATCTTTCTTGAAAGCTGCATAATCGAATAAATCATGGCTTCCGGACGGGGCGGACATCCCGGGAGGTATACATCGACAGGTATAATCTGGTCACATCCCATCACTACATGATATGATTTCTTGAATGGTCCTCCGCTGACGGCGCAGGCTCCGCAGGCAATTACGTATTTGGGCTCTGCGAGCTGGTCATACAGGCGTCTGAGTACGGGGGCCATACGATGGACTATAGTGCCGGCCACCATGATGAAGTCGGCCTGGCGTGGCGACGAGCGGGCCACCTCCCATCCGAAGCGGGCCATGTCGTAGCGGGCTGCTCCGAGGCTTACGAATTCGATGCCGCAGCAGCTGGTGGCGAAGGTGAGGGGCCAGATGGAGTTGGACCGCCCCCAGTTGATGAGCTTGTCGAGGGTCCCGACGACGACGTTGGTGCCGTTCTCCTGCAGCTCCTTTACAAGGCTTTCGATATATTCGTTGTCCTTCCATGCCTCGTAGGGCATGCTCTTTGTAGTTACTTCCATTCGAGAGCTCCTTTCCGCCAGGCATATACAAGGCCCAGCACTAAGACACAGAAGAAGATTGCAATACTGAGCAGGCCGGCGCCTCCCAGCTCTCTTACTCTCACAGCCCATGGGAAGAGGAATACACACTCGACGTCAAACATGAGGAAAAGGATGGCGAAGAGATAGTAGCCGACCTTGAACTGGGTCATGCTGCGGCCTCGGGTTGGAATACCGCATTCATAAGCTTCGCCCTTTTGGGCATTGAACGACCGGGGCGAAATCAGTCCGGCCAGCCACATGGCCAGGGCTACCAGGGCTATGCCTGTTAGCGCGGCTACAGCTGCGAGCGTGGAGTTTTGAATTGCTAATGATGTCATAATCATATAGTTAATTTCCGTAAATTATCGTTTTGACCCTATAATAGGGACTTCCCAACCCCTCGTTTTGAGCGGTCGGAAGAGCCTGTGTCAGTATGTCGGATGTGGGGCATCCGTCATGGCAGTTGATTTTTGTGTGCAAATATACGCAAAAAAACTTAAATGGCCCCAATTTCGTTGTACCCAAAAACAACTTTGTAATATCCCGGGCGGCAGTGTAGGGGGTTACTCACCTCTTTGCCTATAATCACACTCTCATATTTTGAGAAATACCTTATGGTTGTACATGTGGCGTAAGATAAGGAATAATATAAGGTAATTGCCGAAGGTAAGCCACGCCGGATAGAAGGGACCGAGCCATTGGGCAAGGCCGAAAGTAAGGGACTCGACTATGCTACGGAAGTTGACAACCTCCCCGAGCAGATAGGCCGTGATAGCATTAGTTCCATAGATTTTTAGCCAATCGAGCCGGCGATGCCATCCGAGGCAGTCGGCCAGGTAGTATGACAAGGCCATAAGGATGAAGCATATCCCTCCCGAAAAGAGTGTCATGCTCGATGACCATATACGCTTGATGATCGGCATCCATGGGCTCCATACCATTGCCGCCACGATTAGTATGGCCCCGATGATTGTGAGTCTTACAGCTGTCTTTGGCGTATGAGGGCCGTTTTTTATAATCTGACCGGCAAAGGCACCCAGCATGACTGTGACCCCGAAGGTCAGGGAACTCCATATCCACGTATAGGTGGGGTCGCCCCTGAGGGAACCCAGGATGGCTGAGTCAACCTTGTATGCGAAATTCCCGTCGACCGTGAAGTCGCCGAAGTGATGCATCGGGATGGTATATGCCAATAGGAGCAGGGCGGTAGCCGTGAGTTGCCCTACGAGACGGTAATTAAGGAGTATCACCGAGGCAATCAGGTAACCGCAGGCAATGGCCTGCAGTGTGTTGGTATAGACCTGGATCAGGGCCGGGTCCATTGCCAATAGGTTGCCTTGGACTATGGCTCCGGCGATAAAGAGCAGTATGAAACGGCGTACGATGCGTAGCCATAGGGACCTGCGACTGGCCCCGGGAAGGGAATATTTTGAAAAGGCAAAGGGCATCGAAGTGCCAACCATAAACAGGAAGAGCGGCATAATGATATCCCACACCCTGAACCCCTCCCAGACTTCGTGGTCGAGCTGGTACATGACGCATTCAAACCACGGCCATTGGCCGGCAGCGCCGACTGAGACTACTACAGGTTGGAGGAATACCAACATAAACATATCTAATCCGCGAAGTATATCGAGTGATGCGAGCCGGTCTTTCATTAATGGTGTCGGTTTAAGGTTGTTGGTGGAGTGGGGCTGCTTAAGGGGTGAGACCCGGGCCTACGCAAAGTCAGCCCGGTCAGCCCGTCTCATAAGTTGATAACGCCGGCTATATGGTATTTATTTCCTGGCCGATAGGGCCAATGGCGATTCCTGGAAGAGCGGCATATGAAAAAAGGTGTCGGGAGTCTGCCATCGCCAGGGGTCGCTATTCGGCCAAAAGGACCGATTAGGCCTACAGGTTGTTTTTTGATGGTGAATAAAAGAACCTTAGAGCTTTGTATACTATAACCGATAGTTGTTACGTTATAAAAGATAACCGATATGGAGCATGGAGTCTGTATAATCGTGAGACTACGTCACCACGGTCACCCGTACGGTAATAATTATCTCGGCCCAAATCCTCTTCCCACGACCTTTCGGCGTTTAAGATGGCGGTGCAGGCCACTCGTGCAAGGTTCCATGTATAATTGTGTTTACTCATGATTGCTTATTTTGTAATCAACCAATAAGGAGTAAACAGGACACTTTTAGTGTCACAACTCATGACTTAAACAAAATTGAAGTTAACTTATCAGACTATATGACTCCTAATTTGCCGACAGACGCATCCATCATCCTGACCTACCGCTGTCCTATGAGATGCGTCATGTGTAACATATGGAAAAACCCGACAAACAGTAAGGAAGAAATCAAGGCCTCTGACCTGCGGTCCCTCCCGAAACTGAAATTTATAAACCTTACAGGTGGCGAGCCATTCATCCGTGAGGACCTGCCCGAGATTGTAGAAGAGTGTTACAAGCATACCTCTCGTATCGTGATCTCGACCTCCGGGTGGTTTGAAGACCGTATCATAGCCCTGGCCCAACGTTTCCCCAACATCGGCATACGTATTTCGATAGAAGGACTCAGCGACAAAAATGACGAACTCAGAGGGCGTGAAGGGGGCTTTGACAAGGGGCTTCGTACCCTCCTGCGTCTGAAGGATATGGGAGTAAAAGATATCGGGTTCGGTTGCACGGTGAGCAACAACAACTCTTCCGATATGCTGTCTCTCTACCAGTTGTCCAAATCTCTCGGTATGGAGTTTGCAACCGCAGCCTTCCACAATTCCTACTATTTTCATAAGGATGACAATAAGATAACCAATAAGGACCGGGTAATAAGCGACTTCAAGCAGCTGGTCGAATGGCAGCTTCAGGAAAAACATCCCAAATCATGGTTTAGAGCTTTCTTTAATCTCGGGCTTATCAACTATATAGAGGGCGGGCGCCGTATGCTTCCCTGTGAGGCCGGTTCGGCCAACTTCTTCATCGATCCCTGGGGCGAGGTTTACCCTTGCAACGGTCTCGAGTGTAAGTATTGGAAGGAGTCAATGGGCAACATCCATAAGGATGACTTTGTGACCATCTGGAACAGTAAGCAGGCAGAGCGCGTCAGGTCCCTGGTACGTACATGCCCTAAAAACTGTTGGATGGTCGGCACGGCATCGCCGGTCATGCACAAATATATCAAACATCCGACAGCCTGGGCACTGAAGAACAAGCTCCGTTCTCTTCGTGGCCTGAAGCCCTGCTTCGACGTAGAATGGTACGACGTGGGCCAGGACCCGCGTCAGGGTGATTTGCGGGAAGCATCCAAATAGCCTCACCCACTCCCCTCATAACGTATACTTTCAGCAGTCATATAAATTCCCTCATTGTCAGTCAAGGCCCAATCCGCCAATATACGTAAACCCGACCCGTCATGAAGATAGTAGTTACAGGCACGAGAGGTATCCCCGATATCCAAGGTGGAGTCGAGACAGTATGTCAGGAACTCTATCCCCGTATCGCCGCATTGGGCCACGATGTGACAGTCATAAGGCGTACACCATATGTGGCCGACCATAACAGAGTCTCCTCATACCGGGGAGTAAAACTGTTGGATATCTATGCCCCGCGTAAAAAGAGCCTGGAAGCTATCGTCCATACATTCCTCGCCGTAATGAAAGCACGAAGTATGTCGCCGGACATACTTCATATCCATGCAATCGGCCCCGGACTGCTGACCCCTGTGGCCCGTCTTCTTGGACTGAAGGTGGTGACTACCAACCACGGACCGGACTACGACCGTCAGAAGTGGGGGGGGATGGCGAGCCGTGTACTCCGACTTGGCGAACGTATGGCTGCCCGCTGGAGTAACAGGGTCATAGTTATTTCAAGTGTGATAGCCGGTATCGTGGCCGACAAATATGGGCGCAAGGATACTGAACTTATATATAATGGTGTGAATCCTCCCTCATTAGTCGCCGATACTGACTATATTGACTCACTCGGTCTGAAGGAGCGTCGTTATGTGGTAGGTCTGGCCCGATTGGTAAAAGAAAAAGGTTTTCACGACCTCGTCGAGGCTTGGAAACGTCTGCGTCCGGAGGGATGGAAGCTGGTGATAGCCGGAGAGGCCGACCACCCTGACGAGTATTCACGCACTCTTAAAGAGGTCGCTGCCAGGGAGGGGGTCGTAATGACCGGCTTTATTCGTGGCGAGCGGCTTCATCAACTGATGAGCCACGCCGGGGTGTTTTGTATGCCCTCTTACCATGAAGGTATGCCTATCTCCCTCCTTGAAGCGATGAGCTACGGGCTTGATACGGTCGTAAGCGATATCCCGGCCAACAAGCTCCCATGTCTGAGGACCGCAGATTTCTTCCATGTAGGCGATATAGACTCACTGGTCGATAAACTGCGGGAGAAGATGTCGGCCCCACAGACTCCCCGAAGTTACGATCTGCGCCCATATGACTGGGATTATATAGCCCGTCAGACGGTCGAAGTCTACCGTCACGCTCTGGAAGGGAGCAAGTGACAGGCTCTTGCCCTATTTCTGACGCTGATATTATGATTTGATTTGCCGGATGTTCATCCCGGCTCTGTAAACTATAAATTCTGAACACGATGAAACCTCAGTTATCCCTTACGTTCCTTCTTCTCACTCTCCTTTTCTGTGTCTGCCTTATCGTATCCAACCTTATGGAAATCAAGGTGGTGGATATCGGTGCGCTCACTATTACGGCTGGCGTGGTCGTATTCCCTCTCTCCTATATTATCAACGACTGTATCGTTGAAATCTACGGCTTCCGACGCGCCCGGCTTGTCATCTGGCTCGGATTTGCGATGAATCTTCTTGTCTCCCTTCTCCTTCAGTTGGGCCTTATGCTTCCAGGTTCGCCCGAGTGGACGGGGCAGGAGTCTATGGAGTATGTGTTCGGGGCTGTCCCCCGTATCTTTGTCGCAAGTTTTACCGCCTTCATATGTGGCTCTATGGTCAATGCCTATGTAATGAGCCGTATGAAGCGAAGCAGCTCAGTTGAGACGCGCGGAAGCGCCAGGTCATTTTCTATACGTGCGATAGTGAGTACGTTATGGGGAGAGAGTGTCGACTCTGTGATTTTCTTTCCTATTGCCTTCGGCGGTATCCTTCCCTGGCCATTGGTCGCCAGACTGATAATAACTCAGGCCCTTTTAAAGACGACTTATGAGATACTGATTCTGCCGGTGACTCTGAGGATTGTCTCGCGTCTTCGCCGGATTGAAGGCCACGATGTTACGGATACGGGCGAAATATCATACAAATGGTGGAAAATAGGTGAAATCTGACCAAAGACGATCACCTCTGTCTACGATGACCCGGTTCGGCGATTATGATAATAACGATATTGATTTTTAATGTCTGCCACACTCGTTAATTATGAACCTTGCTGATATGATAGATCCCCGTCCTGTAAGATGGATATGGATGGACCTTGACGATACTCTTATAGACTTCCGCAAAAACTCCCGTATAGCTCTGACCAAACTATATGATGGCGAAGGGCTGGCAGCGTGGTATCCTGACGCTGAAAGTTGGATAGAGGCTTACGAGAAGGTCAATAAGCCCTTATGGAAAGAATACTCATCCGGAATAATTACGATGGCGAAGCTCCGTCTGGACCGTTTTCTCGTCCCCCTGCTGTCCGGTGGAATGGATGAGGATGAGGCCCTGAATAGAGCCGTACGTTATGACACATATTATCTTGACCTCCTCGCCATGGAGAAGTCGACCGTCCCGTATGCCCACGAGGTGTTGAGGGACCTTCGGTCAAAGGGATACAGGCTTGGAGTGCTGAGCAACGGTTTTGCAGAGGTGCAGTATCGCAAACTCTCCTCCTCTGGCCTCTCCGGCTTGGTAGACCTGGTAGTGTTGTCAGACGACATAGGTGTGCCCAAGCCGGATCCTCGCCTTTACATTTACGCGATGGACAAGTCGGGTTGCCCTGAGCCGAGCGCCCATCTGATGGTAGGTGACAATCCCGACACTGATATACGTGGCGCCCTTGGAGTGGGCTGGCAGGGGATTTACTTCGACCGGGAGGGCAAAGCGATATCTGCTCAGGCAGCTACAATAACCTCTCTGGTCCAATTGACGGGGCTCCTCTGAACAGGGGTCTCGCGCGGGTCGTTGGAGGCCCGTGCAGGGGGCGTATCGGGCCCGCTCGTGACACGTAAAATGGTGCAAAAGTGAGATTTATCAAAAAAAGTAGTCCCGAAGTTACCTTTAATTCAAAAAAAAGTACGATATTTGCACTTGCAAAATCCGCGACTACTCTACGGTTTTGTTAAATCATTGCCTATCACAAGATTAACATATATATAAAAACCATTAACAATGACAAAAGCCGACATCGTTAACGAGATTTCCAAAACTACAGGCATCGACAAGGCAAACGTGCTTGAAACTATTGAAAAGTTCATGGAAGTCGTGAAGGACTCCCTCGCAAATGGTGAGAACGTGTATCTCCGTGGCTTCGGCAGCTTCATCGTAAAAACCCGCAGCGAAAAGACCGCCCGCAACATTTCCAAGAACACCACCATCATCATTCCCGAGCACAAGATCCCTGCATTCAAGCCCGCAAAGGTGTTCATGGAAGAGGTCAAATAAATATAGCCTTCCAGGCTCTCTCCCCACCCCATTGTAAATATTTGAATCAACCCAATTATTAACCTATAAAATCTGCTTAAAATGCCCAGCGGAAAGAAAAGAAAAGGCCACAAGATGGCTACTCACAAGCGCAAAAAACGCCTGAGAAAAAATCGTCATAAGAAGAAATAAGCATTAGGTTTTAAGCCTTGTTTGACAGCCCCGCAGGAGCGGGGCTTCTTTTCATTTAATCCCACCACAAGAATGCGAAGCGAACTAATTGTAGATGTCCAGCCCGGTGATGTTTCTATCGCCCTGCTGGAAGATTCGCGGCTTGTATCCCTTCAGAAAGAGGCGCGCAACATAGCCTACGCCGTCGGCGACATCTACCTGGCCAAGGTCAAGAAACTGATGCCGGGACTGAATGCCGCTTTTGTCAATGTGGGATATGAAAAGGATGCATTCCTCCATTATCTGGATTTAGGTCCCCACTATTCTTCGTATGCATCCTTTGTAAAGGAGCTTGTCGAAGACAAGAAGCAAGTCCCATCGCTCGCCAAGGTCAAACTGCAGCCTGAAATTGACAAACACGGTACAATCTCAGACCTTCTGCAGCCCGGCCAGGAGCTGTTGGTACAGATCGTAAAAGAGCCGATTTCGACAAAGGGCCCCCGCCTGACAACCGAGATCACACTGACCGGAAGATATATGGTATTGATTCCGTTCAGTGACAAAATCTCTATATCCCAGAAAATCAAGTCTACCGAGGAAAAGGTAAGACTGCGCCAGCTCATCGACAGTATCCGTCCGAAAAACTTCGGGGTAATCATACGTACCTCTGCCGAAGGCAAACGAGTGGCCGAATTGAACCACGAGATGAAAACTCTCGTCGGATGTTGGGAGTCAGCCCTTGAGAAAGCTCAGAAGGCAACCGCGCCGGCCCTTGTATTTGAGGAAGACAGCCGAATAGTCGGTATGCTCCGCGATGTCTTCAGCCCTACTTTTGAGAATATTTACGTCAATGATCCCGAGATTCACGAACAGATTCAGAAGTACGTGAACCTTATCGCCCCCGACCACAAGGATATTGTCAAGCTGTTTGATCAGAAGGAGCCTATTTTTGACCACTTCAATATCACCAAGCAGATTAAGTCGTCGTTTGGTAAGACCGTATCCTTTAAGTCCGGAGCCTACCTTATAATCGAGCACACTGAGGCTCTCCACGTGATTGATGTTAATTCCGGCAATCGTTCAAAGGCCTCTTCTGACCAGGAGACCAACGCGCTCGAGGTAAACCTCAGGGCCGCCGATGAGATTGCCCGCCAATTAAGGCTGCGCGATATGGGCGGTATTATTGTAATCGACTTTATCGATATGAATAAGGCCGAACACCGCCAGAAGCTGTATGAACACATGCGTGAGATAATGGCCAATGATCGTGCCCGCCATAATATACTGCCATTGAGTAAGTTCGGGCTGATGCAGATCACTCGTCAGAGAGTGCGTCCGGTGATGGACGTGGTCACTGAGGAAGACTGTCCCTCCTGCTTTGGTACGGGCCATGTACGTCCGTCATTGCTGTTTACCGATACCCTCCATGAGAAGCTCGACTACCTCATCAACCATCTGTTTGAGTCGGGTTTCGTAATGTATGTCCATCCCTTTGTCGACGCTTACCTTAAAAAGGGACTGCTGTCGCTCTATCGCCGGTGGCGAATGGAGTTTGGGAGAAAGTTTCGTATCGTCCCTGACCAGTCTCTCGCCTATCTCCAATATAAGGTCGTAGGCTCCAACGGGCTTGAGATTGACCTTAAAGAGGAAAAGGATACAGGCTCATCTGCTTCGAAGACCAAAAATAAGACCAAGACACGTAACACCGAGGAATAACGTCTTTAATTTTCACAAAGAAACATATGTCCCATCCCACTGCCTTTCAGAAGGTTGTGGGATGGCTGTGTTTATCATGGGCCGTCTCCGGGTCCACTTGACGGGTGGTATAAAAAATAAGGAGGAGCCGGCGGGATTGATCCGACTCCTCCTCTCACGTTTCAACTATTTATTTATGAGAACCCTGCGGCCTATTATCGCTAACCAAACGCAGGGACGAGGGATTAAACACTATAAAATACTTGTCTCTTTCTATCTATTCACTTTGTTTACTCTGGTTTCTAATTGAGTTACATTAATAAAACATCTTAGCCGGGCAGATGCCTAATCTACCTGCGCTAAAAGAGTTTAAAAATGTTGATTTTGTGTTGGTAGAAAGGGCCGGAGAGTGGTCTACAGCCCTCAGACAACCTGTTTCATCCCTTTTTGCCGACCTTCATGCGGTCGATGCTGACCAGGCCTTCGTCAGCCATCTCTCTTATTACGCCTGCTATCCCTTCAGGTCGGACCCCGAGGGTTGAAGCGATATCATCGATTGAGCTTCCCCCGGACTCAGAGACGAGGCGTAAGACAGACTCTGCAAGCGTATCAGTCCTCGCGTCAGTGGGATTCTGGCGGCGATTGGCACGGCAGATATCACATTTCCCACACCTTTTTGGCTCCTTCTCGCCAAAATACCTGAGCATACCCTCGACGCGGCAGCTGTCCACGTCATATACAAACTTCTTCATGGCTTCGATACGCTGTGTCATCCGGTCCCGCATATCCTCATATACGTTCTTGGGTAGCTGGATGTATTTAGGCAGTTCGCGACCGGTGGTATACATGAGATAGGGTGTGGCCCTGCGGGGTATGTAGTGGACGGCGTGAGAGCGGCCCAGCTCCAACAGGGAGTCATACACATCTTTGCCCGATAAGTTGAGGCGACGGGCAATCGCTCCCTCGTTGATAGCGGTGTAATCGGCAAAGAGTCCCGTATAGGTTCTTAATATGTGTTGGAAAACCTCGTCGGCAGTCTCTGTAAGATGAAGATTGTACAGTTCCTCTTTGGATATTATGACCATTAGTCGTGACTGCGATTCAGTCTCGTCGACATATTCTATATATCCGGCGCGTGTAAGGAGTATCAGGGCGTTACGTGTCGGGACCGGCGGAAGTTTAAACCGTTCGCAGAAGAGGTTGAAATCAAACTCGTAAACATGACCGTAGCCGGATCCTACCGCGACATCAAGGAAATTGCCGGCAAGTTCGTAGACGCGTCTTATAAAATCCTTTTCCGGAAATGAGTCGGTCAGCCGCTTGGTCAGTTTGGCCTTGTCGAACTTCGATGCCAGTATTACGGCGAAAGATTCAAGTCCGTCACGTCCTCCGCGTCCGGCCTCCTGGTAGTATTCTTCAAGTGAAGAGGGGAGGTCAAGGTGGATTACGGCTCTGACATCAGGCTTGTCGATACCCATCCCGAAAGCGTTGGTTGCGACCATCACCCGGGTGACGTTATCCTTCCAGTTGTTTTGTTTCTCGTTTTTTTCTGCCGGAGAGAGTCCGGCGTGGTAGTAGTCGGCCGATATCCCGTTGGCAATCAGGAATTCCGCTGTCTCGCGTGTACGTTTTCTCGAGCGGACATATACGATGGCCGTTCCTTCAACGGACCTTAGTACCCTCAGAAGCCTCTCTTCTTTTTGGTCGCAGTAACGGACGATATAGGATAGATTCTCCCGCGAAAAACTTTTTGAGAAGACAGTGCGCCCTGTAAACTCCAGTTTGTCCATGATATCCTCGGCCACCTCCGGAGTCGCGGATGCAGTGAGGGCCAGTACCGGTACTCCCGGGGCGACATGGCGGAATTCTGCAATCTTTAGATATGACGGTCTGAAGTCATATCCCCATTGAGATATACAGTGGGCTTCGTCTACTACTATGAGCCCGATATTGGCCGTGCGAAGGATGTCGATAAAGGCCTGGGACCTGAGTTTCTCGGGGGCCGCGTAGACAAATTTGACTTTGCCCAGAGATATTCGGTCGTATGCGAGTCGGTTTTCTGCCCTTGTAAGCCCTGAGTAGACATATATTGCCCTGATGCCGTGTGTCCTTAGGTTGTCGACCTGGTCCTTCATCAACGAAATCAGCGGTGTGATAACCAGTGTGATACCATCTGTCATCATAGTCGGTACCTGGAAGGTCAGAGACTTGCCTCCACCCGTCGGGAGCAGGCCGAGTGTGTCCTTTCCGGCCAATATGGAGTCGATAATCTCCTCTTGAAGAGGTCTGAAATTATCGTAACCCCAGTATTTCTTAAGTATGTCGTGTTTTGTCAGGGCGGCCATAAGGAAGAGGGGGAGTGGAAATGAATGAGGGAAGATATCGGCAGAATACCTTCCCTCGCTATATTATGCACTCTTAGCAATTTTTTCAAATAAGTGTGACGCGGCTCATTTGCGTGGATGGATTTCTTTGATAAACAGCTGTACCGAGTTGGAGGCCGGGATGTGGCGGTTCTCCTCGATGGTGTAACATATATCAAAGGGTTTTCCCGAATGTATATGCTTGTAGTGGTGTGCGGCGTTGAACGCGATGGCGTTGATGACCTTTCCTGATGTGTCGTCGACAAGTTCGAGCTTGATATGCTCAAGGTTACGTCCGACGAGTTTGGAGGAGCCGAAGTCACATACATTGTGGGTACAGAAAATCGGTTTCTGATTACCGGGGCCGAAGGGATTAAATCTTCTGAGAAGGGTGGTAAACTCCGGAGTGATATCGGCGAATGTCAGATAAGCGTCTATGTCAATCTGTGGCTGCATCTGGTTCGGCTGGATATTTGCGGCTACGTATTCTTCAAAGCGCCTTGTAAACTCCGGTATGTTTTCCTCCTTTAGCGACAGGCCGACGGCGTATGTGTGGCCTCCGAAATTTTCGAGCAAGTCTCGTGAAGCATCGACAGCTTTGTAAATGTCGAATCCTTGTACAGACCGTGACGACCCGGTAGCAAGTCCGTTAGAGAGGGTCAGGACTACCGAGGGCTTGTAATATAGTTCGGTGAGGCGTGAAGCTACGATGCCGATTATCCCTTTGTGCCAGTCTTTGTTGTAGATTACGATAGACTTCTTTTCCGAGTCCATTTCGCCTCTCTCCTCCAATATCGCGTTAGCTTCTTCGGTAATCTGCTTGTCGAGCTCCTTGCGGTCCTTGTTATACTGGTCGATTTCCTTCCCTTTTTCAAAGGCCTCGGCTACATCCCTCGCTACGAGGAGGTCTACGGCTTCCCGGCCGCTCTGCATTCTTCCGGATGCATTGATACGTGGCCCGATTTTGAAGATTACGTCCGAGATGGTTATCTCCCGATTGGAAAGTCCGCATATTCGTATGATAGCCCTTAGGCCCATGTTTGGATTGTTGTTGAGTCGCCTCAAGCCATGGTAGGCCATGATGCGGTTTTCGTCAACCATGGGCACAATGTCTGCGGCGATACTGACAGCCACTAGGTCGAGCATCCCCTCGAGGTCTGAGGTGGCGATCGAATTGCTCTTGGCGAAGGCCTGCATGAATTTAAACCCTACCCCGCATCCGGAGAGGTGGGGGCAAGGATAGGTAGACCCTTCGAGCTTCGGGTTGAGTATGGCGACCGCTTCCGGCAGTTCGTTGTCCGGCACGTGATGGTCACATATGATGAAGTCAATGCCCAACGAGCGGGCATATTTGATTTCCTCGATTGCCTTGATTCCGCAGTCGAGTATGATTATAAGTTTCACCCCTTGGGAGGCGGCATAGTCGATGCTCCTTGTCGAGATGCCGTACCCCTCGTCGTAGCGCGTCGGTATATAATATTCGATGTTGGAGTAGAAATTCTGGAGATACTTGTAGACCAGTGCGACGGCTGTAGTGCCGTCAACGTCATAGTCTCCGTAAACCATTATTCTCTCTTTTGCACCCATAGCCTTGTTGAGCCTTGCTACAGCTTTGTCCATGTCCGGCATTAGGAATGGGTCGTGGAGGTCGTGTAGCGAGGGATGGAAAAACTTTTCTGCATCGCGCACGGAGGTGATGTCTCTCTGTACGAGAAGTTCGCATATGGGCGGACAATCGGAATATTTCTTAGCTAATTCCGACTCGATTATTTGCTCTTCGTTTGTAAGGGGCAGATAATTCCATTTATTAGTCATTTATGTTTTTACTTTTTTTATTTCGATGGCAGGCGGGCCCCATGCTGTATACAGAAGAGAAATGGCATTATCAGGCGGAAGAAAGAGGAGTAATATTGGTTGAAGCCTCGTCAGGAGGTCTGTCGCCAATTGCCTTATCATGGAACCCTCGGTCGGAGAGGGATTGACGGATGATTCGTTATTGCCGTCATGGCGGAGCCGGTCGCGTTTCAACGGTTGCCCCGTCAAATTATCAACGTTGGCCGACGAGTGAGTGTATACTCACCACAAAGTTAGTAATAAATCGTCAGACTCCCAACTGTCGTTTTTCTAAAATAGTCTTAAAAAATATACTGACGGTACACGTCGGTGGCCGGATGGCGATTGAGCAGGGCAGGAGCGGTGTCTGAGAAGGAGGGGGCCATGAGGTCCCGGATTGTCGTCCCCTGGCCGGAGGAAGGGACGGATTAAAAAGAAAGGGAGCCGACTTACGATGAAATCGGCTCCCTTTGATGGGTCAGGAGGTGGAGGTTTGGCATGTCCCGGGCTACGGGTCGTCGTGGACCCGATGAATGGCTAAAGTCTGATGTCCGGGTTAGAAGAGATAGGCCGCCGTGATGGTCCAATAGCGGTTCTTGCTGTCGATTCCGGCGTTGTCTGTGTTCTTGCCGATGGCGTGAAGGGTGTTGGTGAGTCCGAGGCCGTAGGATGCGGCTACTTGGACTTTGCTGAGGAGCTGGACCCCGAATCCGAAGTTCCATGCCCAGTCAACCTTGTTGTTGGTCCACGCGTCGCCAATCGCTCTTTTTGAGGTCAGGAATGAGACACTCGGGCCGGTTGTTACAAATGGCGTGACGATTTTGGAGATGACCGGTATCCCGATTTTGTATTTGAGGTTGAGTGGTATCTCGATATAATCACGATTGCTTTTCTGTATGTCGTTTTCCGCCATCCACTGCGCGTCGCGGCGTACATACATTGCAGAAAGGTCAGCACCGATGCCGATAAGCGGTACTGTGAACTCCATCATGAGGCCCCCGGTAAATCCGGCCCTGTTGTCGGCGTGAAATACCGATTCGTTGAAATTCAAGCTGTTGACGTTGAGTCCGGCCTTGATACCGAAGCGAACCTGCGCTTCTGACTGTATTGTTAAGCACAGAGCCAGAATCATAGTGGTAAAGATGGCGGTTAGTTTACGCATAAATAAAAGTTTTGGTGTTTTGTGAATTTCGGTTCCCACGTCGTAGCGGTGCGGTGTCGTTGAGAGTCCGCGCCTTGGGTGGGTCTGCAAAGTTACTGCTTTTGTTTGTTATTGCAAATTAATGGGTGTCGGTCCGCCGTATGTGGGTTGTGGCGTTTTTTTCCGGGTTTGTCTCAATGTCCGGCCTCTCCAAGCGGGCGGGCGTAGGACGCGGGAACAACGGCGTGCTCGTATATAATGTCAGAGGTAAATGGAAGGATTGATATGTTAACAAAGTTTAACAGACTGTAATGCCCATTTTTCTCTTTTATGAGTAACTTTGCATACCCAAGGGCAGCCAACCTTCGGTGTTGTCTTCCTTGAGGTTATTTGATGCCAATTTAAAGATTGAGACCTGCTATGAAGTTAGGGTGTCCCATATGACGGTCATCTTCACCCCTCGCGGTTGGTATGGTGACGGCTTTCCTCAGCCATGGGCACGTTGAGACTCATGTGCTCCACGCGGTGCATATGGTAACCTTCCTGATTGCCGGAGTTGTCAAACTCACTGATATTTATGACTGACAATAAAAACACGCGATGGCTTTGCCTGATGTGGTCAGCCGGCCCGGTTGCGGCCTCTGTCCGTTTCGGGCAGTTTTCTGTTGTGCCCCTACGTGTTTAGGCGTTCTTCGGTTTGTCATGTCTAAAGATGTTTTTTGTCTTCCTTAGGCTCTCATGCTTTGGCTCACTTAAGGTGTCATTTCCTTTCTCTCTGATCCTCGGTCGTGGCGATAGCCCTTTCTTTAGAGGGCCAAGTGTCTGCCCCGCAGGATATTTATCAATCTAATTAACCCCACACTTGCCGATTGAAGGCAAACTGATAACAGAACTTCTTCGTATTATGCCAGGAGTAGGAGGCGAGCCGGTTTGAACCGGTTTATAGCGACTCACTTGCCACGTTGCCGATCAGTTCCGGTCGGTGTGTGCGAGTACGGCTAATACAATATATGGTAAAAGTAACACGAATCCTCATATATGGAAAGATCATTTGTGAAACGTCTGCTTGAACGCTATGTCAGCGCATGGACCGTATTGTTAAGCGATACAGTTGTATCCACCCTTTCATCAGCGCTCGTACTATTGGGAGCCCAGATACTGCTCTCGTCGGAGCTTGACTATCATTTTGTTATTGTATGGATAGTAGGAGCAGCGGTCTTCTCTGGACTTATGTTTTTCTTAATGCGCACTTACCGTACGATAGTGCGCTATTCGACTTTCCACGATATCGCCCGAGTGGGTCTCTGCGTCGTCTGCAAAGAGATTTTGCTTTGCCTGGCTGTTTTGCAGTTTATGGGTCCCCGTATGCCCTTCACGGTAGTATTGGCCCTTTTGGGAATTGATTTTATGACGACCCTTTGTGCCCTTATAGGTATGAGGGGTATGATTATGATGACCTTTGACCTGCTTAAACGTAGATATTTGAGGAGCGCGTCCCAGGCCCGTGTGCTGATTTATGCCGGTGACTATGGCGATAAGGCCGTCTCTATCGTTACGCGTCTGAAGAGTTCGCGCCATTTCAAACTTCTCGGCTTCCTCAACTATGGAACCAGCCTCAAGGGACAGAATCTTGCAGGCCTTCCGGTATATTATTTCGAAAACGAAAACCACCTGGAATATCTGTCAACCCTGTTGAACCTTGACGGCGTGATATTCGCCTATCCCGACGATGTGAAAAAAGAACAGAACCGCTTGGTAAAATATTGTCTTGATGCCGGACTCCGTACCCTGCTTGCCCCCTCTATCGATGAGATGGCCGATGGTAAGCCGCTGACCGGCAACGCAATTCGCAAAATCAAGATTGAAGACCTTCTGAGTCGCCCTGAGATTAAGATTTCCATGGATGAAATCAAGCGCAAGTTTGCCGGAAAAACTATCCTGGTCACCGGTGCGGCCGGGTCCATCGGTTCGGAACTCTGTCGTCAGCTCGCTACGTTTGGTATCAAGAAGCTTATCATGTTTGACAATGCAGAGACCCCGCTCCACAATGTCCGTCTTGAGTTTGAAGGCAAATTCCCCGAACTGGACTTTGTGCCTGTTATCGGAGATGTCCGTCAGGAACCGCGTCTTGATTTTGTCTTCCGCACATACCATCCCGAAATTGTCTTCCACGCGGCAGCCTATAAACATGTCCCCCTTATGGAGGAGAATCCGTGTGAGGCGGTCTTGGTCAATGTAATCGGTTCCCATCAGGTAGCCGACAAATGTGTGGAGTACGGCGTGGAAGAGATGGTAATGGTCTCGACAGATAAGGCCGTCAATCCCACCAACATAATGGGCTGCACCAAACGCCTGGCCGAAATCTATGTACAGTCGCTCGGTCTCGCGCTCCAGGATGGCGAGATCAAGGGTAAGACCCGTTTCGTCACCACACGCTTTGGCAATGTACTCGGGTCCAACGGTTCGGTTATACCGAGATTTACCGAGCAGATAGAAAACGGCGGGCCGGTTACCGTAACACACCCCGAGATAGAACGCTTCTTCATGACCATTCCGGAAGCTTGCCGACTTGTAATGGAGGCTGCCGCCATGACCACAGGCAATCAGATCTTTGTCTTCGATATGGGCGAGGCAGTCAAAATACGTCATCTTGCAGAACAGATGATTCGTCTGGCCGGTTTCGAGGTGGGTACGATGGAGGAGGCTGCCACCAACCCCAACGTCATCGCAATCGACTACTGCGGTCTGCGTCCCGGCGAGAAACTCTACGAGGAGGTGCTCGCTACGGAGGAAAACACCATACCGACCGACCATCAGCGTATCAGAATTGCCAAAGTACGTCAATATGACTATAATCAGTTCTTGCCGGTGGTGACGAAGCTCGAAGAACTCTCGCGTGCTGTAAGTATTCCCGATATGGTGATATTGATGAAGGAAACAGTACCGGAATTCAAGTCAAAGAATTCCCCCTTCGAGCAGTATGACAAGGAGTAGGGCGATTGTTTTACGGCTACACTTGCTTGGGCGTCCGTGATAAACTGTCCTAATGTCAGTTAGCCTTTTACGTTGCTCCATTCTTTGCCAACCTTATTCGCTTTCTTTTTCAGTCGTGTGGCTCGTAGCCGTTCCGCACTTTATTGAGACCGATCGGCCCGAATGGAAGTCTGAAACTGATTTTTACTTGAACACTTGCCAGGTATCGATATGAAAGGTATTGTACTCGCCGGGGGATCCGGTACCCGCCTTTATCCTATTACAAAGGGGGTCAGCAAACAGTTGCTTCCAATCTATGACAAGCCGATGATATATTATCCTGTCTCGGTATTGATGGACGCGGGCATACGCGACATACTTATCATTTCCACTCCTTACGACCTGCCCTCCTTCAAACGGCTCTTAGGCGATGGTTCCGACTATGGTGTGAGGTTCTCTTATGCCGAACAACCTTCGCCCGACGGATTGGCTCAGGCTTTCATAATAGGGGAGGACTTTATTGGTCAGGATGCCTGCTGTCTGGTGTTGGGCGACAATATCTTTCATGGCAGTTATTTTAGTATGCTACTCAAGCAGGCTGTCTCCGAGGCTGAGGTCAACAATAAAGCCACTATCTTCGGTTATTGGGTCAAAGACCCGGAGCGTTACGGTGTCGCAGAGTTTGACAAAGAGGGGAATTGTCTTGGTATTGAGGAGAAACCCCGTAAGCCGAAGAGCAACTATGCCGTCGTAGGACTGTATTTTTATCCCAATAAGGTAGTGGAGGTCGCGAAGACCATTACCCCCTCTGCCCGTGGCGAGTTGGAAATAACCTCGGTAAATCAACGTTTCCTTGAGGATTCAGAACTTAAAGTGATGACGCTTGGGCGCGGTTTCGCCTGGCTCGATACCGGTACACACGATTCACTTGCCGAGGCTTCTATATATATTGAGACTATCGAGAAGCGCCAGGGTCTTAAAATCGGGTGTCTTGAGGGAATCGCATACGCCAAGGGTTGGATAACCAAGGAGAGGCTTCTTGAGATTGGCCGTTCGATGGCCAAGAATCCTTACGGCCAGTATTTGCTTCGGTTGCCCGAGATTTTCCAACACGACAGGGGCTCTTCCCATCTGCCCGTTGAAAACTGTCCTCTATGACCTGATGTGTCAGCCGTAGAGGGTTAATAGTCGCCACGGGGAGAGAAATATATATAGATACTATAATTCCATTGTTTTTTAGAGTATAACGATATGGCGGAAAGATGTCTGGTAATTACGGGTGGTGCCGGTTTTATCGGCAGTCACCTTGTAAGGTTGATGGTCAAAAAGTATCCCGACTATCATATAATAAATATTGACAAACTCACTTATGCAGGCAATCTCGCCAATCTCTCTGACATTGAGAATCGTCCGAACTATACATTTGTGAGGGCCGACATATGCGATTATGACCTTATGCTCAGGATTATGAGGGAGTATAAGGTAGACGGTGTAATCCATTTGGCCGCTGAAAGCCATGTCGACCGTTCAATCAAGGACCCCTTCACATTTGCGCGAACCAATGTGATGGGTACCCTCTCACTGCTTCAGGCAGCAAAGATATATTGGGAATCGCTGCCCGAACGTTACGAGGGGAAGCGTTTCTATCATATCTCGACTGACGAAGTTTACGGAGCTCTTGAGCTTACCAATCCCGAAGGGCTGCCTTCACCATTTACGACTGCGGCTTCCTCGACAAACCACCATATGTCGTTCGGGACCGAATTTTTTCTGGAGGACACCCGTTACTCCCCACATTCGCCATATTCGGCTTCCAAGGCATCAAGCGATCATTTCGTAAGGGCCTATCATGATACGTATGGTATGCCTACTATCGTGACAAATTGCTCTAACAACTATGGACCCTATCAGTTCCCTGAAAAACTGATACCCCTCTTTGTCAACAATATACGCCACCGCAAACCCCTCCCGGTTTACGGCAAGGGTGAAAATGTCCGCGACTGGCTCTATGTCGAGGACCACGTAAGGGCTATCGACCTAATATTTCATAAAGGCAAAGTTGCCGAGACTTATAATATAGGGGGATTCAACGAATGGAAAAATATTGATTTGATAAAAGTACTGATAGCGACGGTTGACCGTCTGATAGGTAATCCGCCCGGATACAGTGACGGACTGATAACCTATGTCACAGACAGGGCCGGTCATGATATGCGCTATGCTATCGATTCCCGCAAACTCCAGAAGGAACTCGGATGGGAGCCTTCACTTCAGTTTGAGGAGGGTATCGAACGGACCGTCAGATGGTATCTTGATAATCAGGCGTGGCTTGACAATATTACCTCAGGCGACTACGAACGTTATTATGACGAAATGTACGGAGGCAGGAGCCTGCAGTAGCCGTACTTTTTTAGGTGTCCCGAGTTTGATTTTATTTGAAAGGATATGAAGATAGCGGTTGCCGGAACGGGTTATGTGGGATTGTCAATAGCGATATTGTTGGCACAACGTCACCATGTGACGGCTGTAGATGTAGTACCGGCCAAGGTCGAAAAGATTAACCACCGTATATCTCCTATTCAGGACGAATATATCGAGAGATACCTCAAAGAAAAGGAGCTGAATCTTACGGCGACTCTTGATGGTGAGGCTGCCTATAGCGATGCAGATTATGTAGTGGTTGCCGTACCTACCAATTATGATCCCGTTAAAAACTATTTTGAAACCGGGTATGTAGATGACGTCATTGAGCTGGTACGCCGTGTTAATCCGCGAGCGACCATCGTTATCAAGTCCACTATCCCGGTCGGGTATTGTCGTTCGGTTTATCTTAAGTATAGCAGGTTGAAGGAGTCAGGTGTAGCCGTCGAGCCGCTGCGTTTGCTCTTCTCTCCGGAATTTTTGCGCGAAAGCAAGGCCCTTTATGACAATCTGTATCCGTCGCGTATCATAGTGGGATACCCGGGAGAGCTGAAATCAATGGAGGAGGAAAACAGGAGGGTGATGAGTGTCGCCGCTACCGGCTTGAGAGAGAGGGCCGAAGAGTTTGCCTCTATGCTATGTCAGGGAGCACTTAAGAAAGAAATCCCCACCCTATTCATGGAGTTAAAGGAGGCTGAGGCGGTAAAGCTCTTCGCCAATACGTATCTTGCCTTAAGGGTCAGCTATTTTAACGAACTCGATACCTATGCCGAGGTCAAGGGGCTCGATTCGCGTTCGATAATCCAGGGAGTGGGGCTTGATCCACGTATCGGAAGCCACTATAACAATCCTTCGTTCGGCTACGGCGGCTATTGTCTGCCCAAGGATACAAAACAGTTGTTGGCAAATTATGCCGACGTGCCTCAAAATATGATGTCGGCTATAGTTGACAGCAATCGTACACGCAAGGACTTTATTGCAGACCAGGTGCTCCGTATGGCCGGGTATTACGGGTATAGGGAGTCCAACCAGTATCACGCCAATAATGAACAACAGGTTGTCATAGGTGTCTATCGTCTGACGATGAAGAGCAATTCCGACAATTTTCGCCAGTCCTCCATCCAGGGAGTGATGAAGCGAATCAAGGCCAAAGGAGCCAAGGTAATCATCTACGAACCTTCGCTTGAGGACGGAAGTACCTTCTTCGGGTCAGAAGTCGTAAATGACCTGGCGAAGTTCAAGGAATTGTCTCAGACCATCATCGCCAACCGATATGACGCTGTCCTTGACGATGTGACGACCAAAGTCTATACCCGCGATATATTCCGCCGCGACTGATTCAGTCATGTAATCCATTGTTATGCCTCTCTCGGCGTTTTATTGACCTCTACCGGAGTTTGTAATTGGTCCTAATTGAGATACATTGTAACATATAGAGTATGCAGATGTTGTTTAGACTTTCAGTATTGATCCTCTTGGCCCTTTGTGGACGAGTGCCTATGGCCGGAGCCGGGCAGAGTATTGTCGTAATGCAGACCGGTCTGCCCTATGAAGAGGAGACTTGGTTCAGCAGCGGGTTGAGAAACGACTTACAGGAAGAACAGGTAAAAGCCAATTATGAGGTGGGAAAGGTGATAACCTCTGTTGGCTATGGTGCTTCTGGATGGTTGGTGGCTATGGCTAAGTCCGGAGAGGCTAAGGGACAGATATATTGTTACCGCCATGATTGGCCTGAGGAATGGATAAAGGAGATGCATAGAGACGGGTACGCGATAACCGGAGCTGTCAACGGCTGGGGTAAGTGGCTTGTAGTGATGTCAAAGGGTACCGGACTTACCTCGCAGGTTTGGGCCAATGGGACATTGGCAGAGCTTAACCCACAGATTTCGGAATGGTGGGGGCAGGGATATTTTATCACCTCGGCTTCCGGCCTGTCTGACGGCAAATGGATGATTGTGGCTTCCAAGGGTGGGCCTGTTTCGTCTCAGGCATGGGCCTCCCGCCACGATTGGGAGGAAATCGAGTCATGGATAAAAGGGGAGACGGGGACCGGATATAATCTTCAGCTTTTGGAACCGGGTCAGGAAGGCTATCTCGCGGTTGTCTCAAAGTATATCGACGGACGTTCTTGCACTCAGGAATTCCAAAGGTTTGATTCGTCGCCAAAAGAGTATATCCAAGATGGTTGGAATAAGGGGATGGGGGTTCTGTATGTTGGCGGAGGCAGCCAGCCTGCCGAGAAGAAAGGCCGTGGACGTCTTCCTGGCGAGGGGGAGACCATATATATGGGTATCAAGGGGGGCGGCTCCGATTATGCCTCTGTCAAATGCTTCCGAGATGGCAACGGAGAGCTACGCTACGATATTTATCCCTCTCCGACCCCTGAAAAAGGTTTTTATACCTATAAACACGAGGATACAAAGGGTGGCAATTTCATGCTATCGCGCTACCATATGACTCTTAAGGGCAAGGCAATCTTTGGAAACCAGAAATGGGAAGCACGACCGGACGGCTATGTGGTACTGATTTCAGAAACGGATGGGAGTATGGTTTTCCCTGATGGCAAAATCTATGATATTCCCACCACATATGATAAGATAAAGGGGGGAGGCTCTAAGAATACTCAACCATCTCAGTCCGCTTTCCAGACAGACAATAATCTCGGCAATTCGTCAGAGGCGGTGCTTAAAGAGGTGGGCGCTTCGGTCTCTTCTGTCCTGTCAACATCCTCTGCGACCTGTGGTATATGCGGCGGTGACGGAATATGTACCGGTTGCAAGGGACAGAAGGGCTCATGGAAGGCTGCGGAAGGATCCGGGGAAAAGATTTGGGTTGAATGTCCCTCGTGTAAAGGTACGGGCAGCTGTTTCAGTTGCCATGGGACCGGGAAAGAATAGTCAAGCGTCTCTCTAATCCATTGATTTGTAAGTCGCACGTTAAGTGAAGGTGTGCCTTGTGATACCGTTTTTCCCGTTATTTTGCCAATCCGCAGCAGTCAGGTCCATGATACGCCTTTGTTGCGGCTGCATAATCTCCCGGAAATCCAAACGCCTACATTGTACGTTTACTTTGTACAGGACCTGAAGTATATAATAGTTAGAGTATAAGTTGTAAGATATGTTACCAGAAGTATCCCATCGCGGAGAGATAATGCCGGCATCGCCGATTCGCCGTCTTGGCCCATTGGCCAACGAGGCTGTACGTAAGGGGCGCAAGGTCTATCGACTGAATATCGGCCAGCCTGATGTGCCAACCCCCAAAGAAGGTTTGGAAGCCTTGAAGCATATAGACCGCTCAGTCCTTGAATACAGCCCTTCTGAGGGGTTGCCATCCCTGAGAGCCAAGCTTAGAGAGTATTACAAACGGTTTAATATTGATGTAGACGTGGAGGATATCATCGTCACTACCGGCGGGTCTGAGGCTGTCTTGTTCGCCTTCATGGCGTGTCTTGACCCCGGAGATGAGATAATAGTGCCCGAACCGGCGTATGCCAACTATATGGCGTTTGCCATTAGTGCCGGCGCAACGATAGTCACTATCCCTTCGAGTATTGACAACGGTTTTGAACTTCCCCCGGTGGAAAAGTTTGAGGAACTGATAACCCCTCGTACCAAAGGTATTCTCATATGCAATCCCAATAATCCTACGGGCTACCTTTATACGATGAAAGAGATGCTCCAGATACGTGACCTGGTGCTGAAACATAATCTTTTCTTATTCTCTGACGAGGTGTACCGCGAGTTTTGCTATACCGGGGCTCCGTATATCTCGGCCTTCCATTTGCCGGGTATAGAGCAGCAGGTGGTCCTGATAGACTCTGTCTCCAAACGTTATAACGAATGCGGTATACGTATAGGCGCACTCATCACAAAGCATCCGCGTCTCAAGGCCAATGTCATGAAGTTTTGTCAGGCCCGTCTGAGTCCGCCTCTTTTGGGCCAGCTTGTAGCCGAGGCATCGATTGACACTTCTAAGGAGTATATGCTTGAGACCTACAACGAGTATGTAGAGCGCCGGAAGTTCCTCATTGACCAGCTTAACAAAATCCCCGGGTGTTATACTCCTATTCCTATGGGTGCATTCTACACCGTTGTCAGGTTCCCGGTAGATGATGCCGACAACTTCTGTGAGTGGTGTCTCAGAGACTTTGAATATAATGGTGAGACCATCTTTATGGCTCCTGCCTCCGGTTTCTATACAACCAAGGGTATGGGCCGTGACGAGGTAAGAATGGCCTACGTCTTGAAAAAAGAAGAGTTGGGCAAGGCTATGACAGTCCTTCGTCACGCCCTTGAAGCATATCCCGGACGTACTACAGTCTGACCTTTTCACTTCGATACAAAATTCACCCACTTTTCTGCGATAAGTAGCGGAGCAAAAAAAACATAACTCGGTTTAATTTTGCTCAGCTACTTATCCCATAATTTGGGATATCTATGATCGGTGGATTTGATTCCCCCCCAGGTCCCATATCTGTTTTGCAAAGGAGAAAATATGGGTCGGGCTTAAACAAGTCTAAAGTTACATACGTTTCTATGATTAGTAGCCGGAAGTATGTACCGACAGGGCGACAGTCTCTGTGAAGTAGATATGACGGGACTTGATGATTCAAGATCGAAAATGTATAATTCACGGCTCTAAGTAAGTGGTCAGTTTAAATTTTGCTTCAGCTACGAGCTCCCATTCGAGCCGGAGATGGAGCAATAAGAAAGGTTTCCGATAACATTAGGATGGTTATAATTTAAACTGACCACTTACTTAACTGTAATCTATAAAACTATTTAGACTTATGAACTTTATTTTGTACGTTGTAATCGGAATCCTTGCGGGATTTCTTGCTGGCAAACTGATGCGAGGTGGCGGATTTGGCTGGCTCATCAACCTCGTCGTGGGAGTAGTAGGCGGGGTCCTGGGCGGATGGGTATTCGGTCTGTTTGGTATCCATACTTCCAGCATAGTAGGTAGCTTAATCACTTCGGTCATCGGAGCCTGCCTGCTATTATGGCTGTTAAGTCTGATTCCAAACCGGTCTGATCGCCGTTAGTGGCTTGTGACAGGCTTGCTGTTGCAATAATGGCTTGGATGTCAGCGAGTAGGGGAGCGGTCTGCCGCGCCCCTACCTCTATATTGTACATCCGGTCTGTAAGGCTTTGGCATATCCAAAGGGCTATAAAAAAACCGCAAGTGCTTTAAATAAAACACTTGCGGTTTTTTGTGTCCGAAATGAGACTCGAACTCACACGAGCGAAAGCTCACTACCCCCTCAAAGTAGCGCGTCTACCAATTCCGCCATCCGGACATTTTAAAGGTACATGATAATAAAGCTTGAGGCTTCTTGGAGCGAAAAACGGGACTCGAACCCGCGACCCCGACCTTGGCAAGGTCGTGCTCTACCAACTGAGCTATTTTCGCAAATATTGCGAATTGTTGTTGGGAATAGCTTCAGACTTTAATCTCAGCACCAATATTTCATTGTTCTCTTTTGGAGCGAAAAACGGGACTCGAACCCGCGACCCCGACCTTGGCAAGGTCGTGCTCTACCAACTGAGCTATTTTCGCAATCATTTTTTTAAGCTTACCCTTCTCTTTAGAAGGGGTCTCTTTCGCTTTTGCGTTGCAAAGTTAGGGGTTATTTTTGGACTGACCAAATATTTTTGGAACTTTTTTTGAACTTTTTTCTTGTTTAAAGGTTATTAGTCTGTTGTATAAGAAGTTAGCAAGCGTGTAAAAAATGGTTCCTATGATGGTGGCTACTCCGTAGCCACTAATAGTAACGCCAAATAACGAACGTTCGAATTCTCCGATATAGAGAGTGATCAGCCAGGTGACAAAGAATTGGAGCAGATAACATACTGCGAAGCCGCTAAAAAAGATGGCCATCTCATGGAAAAGCTTGGTGCCGTGGGAGTGGAAGACCCACATTTTATTCCAAAAAAACGAGTTTAGCATTCCGGCGGTATATCCTATGGTATTGGAAAGCCAAGGATTGACTCCGAGTAATGATTTGCATAGGTAAATTATGGAGAGTGTGAGGAGGGTATTGATTACCCCCACACAGCCATATTTGATAAACTGCAACACGTGTTCGCTTGTCATTTTCTCAATCATAAAGGACTGACTGTTTTCTACCTTTGGCAACATCATATTAATTTATTCCTAACCGGCAGTCCGGTTAAATGCGATAGGGAGAGGAAAGCGCATTAGAATGGTATCACCCGCCATGTAATTTAATGCCTTCTCCCCACCATATCGGGAAGACCGGGTTATTCCCCTCTGTCACTCTCGATATCTTCATCCGGACGTTCGCTTGCCTTTAGCACGGGGAGCGAGAGGCTGAAGTACACCGCCAGTACTCTTACCGCTATTACTGTAGCCGCGCAGGCAAGTCCGGGCAATAGGAGCCCTATAGGGAACTCAAGACATACCCAATATACCAACCCTCCGATAAAACAAGCGGTTGCGTAGAGGTCCTTTTTAAACAACAGTGGCTCATTGTTCAGGAGGATATCACGGAGAAGGCCTCCGAAGGCCCCTGTAATGATTCCCATAGTTATTGCCACCCACATGGGATAGCCGATTGTAAGGCTTTTCTGTATCCCTATGACTACAAATAAGGCAAGTCCTATGGTGTCGAATATAAATAGTACACGCGTATGTACCAGTATTTTCTGAAACAAGACAACTGTGGCAAGTGAAAGGCCCGTCACGGCCAGATACCACCATGTCTGCATCCAAAACACGGGTATGTCAAGGAGCACGTCGCGCAGAGTGCCGCCGCCGATAGCTGTGACCAGTCCAACGGTATAGGCCCCAAACCAGTCAAACTTTTTGGTGGCAGCCAAGCGTATGCCACTTATGGCGAATGCCACGGTGCCGAGCACCTCTATAATGAATAGGAAGGTAGCCTCAACGTTCAACATATCTTATAGACGGGTTAATCTTTTAATGGGATTCTAATTGGCCGAATTGAGAGTAGCCGACTCACATACGTTGAGTCTTATTAGACCTTCTAAAGCCTGTGTTCGCGCTTATTCGGCTTGTGTTCACTTCGATTTGGCGTAATACTTACATAGTCCGTTCAGCCCGCAGTTGAGACAGTCGGGCCGTCTGGACTTACACACATACCTGCCATGGAGTATAAGCCAATGGTGGGCCTTGGGTATGATCTCCTTTGCGAGGTTCTTGGTAAGGGCTTTTTCGACAGAGAGAGGTGTATTGCTTTTGTCTGGTACCAATCCCAGTCGGTGGCTTACGCGGAAGACATGTGTGTCCACCGCCATGGCTGCCTGATTGAATACAACTGATAGAATGACGTTGGCTGTCTTCCTCCCTACCCCCGGGATGGTAAGCAGGTCGTCAATGCTTGACGGCACCTCGCCCGCGAAATCATCTACCAGCTTTCGTGCCATACCTATGAGGGAGCGGGTCTTGTTGTTGGGATAGGATATTGAGGAGATAAGCCCTCTTACCTCCTCCTCTTCCGCTGAGGCGAGCGAGTATGGGTCAGGAAAGCGTTGGAAGAGCGTAGGGGTCACCATATTGACCCTCTTGTCCGTGCATTGTGCCGAGAGGATTACGGCTATAAGCAGATGGAAAGGAGTGTCATAGGCCAACTCGGTCTCGGGGGAGGGCATAGAAGTCTCAAACCATTCGACCATCTTCGCATATCTTTCCTTGATTGTCATGGTGTCAAATCATTTTGAGTAGTTTCTCGGTTCCGAACAGTCCGAGAGCACACCCTCCGAGACCCCCGATTACGGTGACCAAGACATAAAATATCATAGTCATCCATCGCCCGTTCTGAAGGAGGAGCATCGCATCAAGAGTAAACGCCGAGTAGGTTGTATATCCCCCGAGAAACCCCGTAATAAGGAACAGGTACCAGATTCTCGGGACATTGAAGTGGATAAAGAGGGCCCAAAGTATACCGATAGTCAGGCATCCCGTCAGGTTGATGCCGACCGTATAGTAGTATTTGTCGTCATCAAAAATATGGAGGTGTTCGACTCCGAAGCGGGTGAGCGCCCCGAAGCCTCCTCCCAGCCAGACGAGGATTATATCAAGCCACATCTGGGAACTCATCGCGCACTCTTGAATTCCTCCAGGAAGCGACTGTCGTTTTCAGAGAACAGACGTAGGTCGTTGACCTGGTATTTGAGATTGGTAATTCGTTCGATACCCATTCCAAGGGCAAAGCCGGAGTATACCTTGCTGTCTATGCCGCAGGCTTCGAGCACGTTGGGGTCTACCATGCCGCAGCCGAGGATTTCGACCCAGCCGGTGTGCTTGCAGAAGCTGCAGCCCTTGCCGCCGCAGAGGTTGCACGAGATATCCATCTCGGCCGAGGGCTCGGTGAAGGGGAAGTAGCTGGGACGCAGGCGGATCTGAGTCTGCGGGCCGAACATTTCGCGGGCGAAGTAGAGCAAAGTCTGCTTGAGGTCGGCGAAGGATACGTTCTTGTCGATATACAGTGCCTCCACCTGATGGAAGAAGCAGTGGGCGCGGGCCGAGATGGCCTCATTGCGGTAAACGCGGCCGGGGCAGATGATTCGGATCGGGGGGGTAGAATTTTCCATCACCCTGGTCTGTACCGATGAGGTATGGGTTCGGAGGAGCACGTCCGGGTGACGGGAGATGAAGAACGTGTCCTGCATGTCGCGCGCGGGATGGTCTTCGGCAAAGTTGAGGGCCGAGAACACGTGCCAGTCATCCTCGATCTCGGGCCCCTCGGCGATGGTGAATCCGAGGCGCGAGAAGATACTGATAATCTGTTCGCGCACCAGTGAGAGCGGGTGGCGTGTGCCTAAAGTAATCGGGGCAGCCGAGCGGGTCAGGTCGAGGTTCTCGTCATTGTCCTCGCGGTTCTCAAGAGACTCGCGTAGTGAGTTAATACGTTCTGTCGCAAAGTTTTTGAGTTCGTTTAGCTCTTGGCCTACCTGGCGCTTCTGGTCGGCGGGTACGGTACGAAAATCATTGAAGAGAAGGGATATCTCCCCCTTCTTTGACAGGTATTTAATACGCAGGCTCTCTAATTCGGCCATGTTCGAGGCTTCAAGGCCTTCGATTTCTGCTTTGAGGCTTTTTATCTTCTCTATCATTGTGATGTAATACTACTCGTAATAGGGACATTTCCGGAGTTACGTTCTCCGCTCTCGGAGGGCCGTAATCCTTGTCTGTTGTCTGAACAGATTCTGAGGGGCAAATTTACAAAAAAATCCCCAAAGATGGGGATTTTTTTCTGTCTAACCAGGTATAATCTTCGGATATCGACCGGATTGGTATGTTCTTAGGCTTGGCCTGTCAGAATTCTGTAAAGGCCAATGGCAAAAGTGACTTTACTGACGGTGCGATAAAAATCTTATCTTGTCCGGCCATTATTACGCGTACGTCATGTCCGGCCAACTTCTCATATTCGAGAAGAGCCTGACGACATGCCCCACAGGGTGAAATGGGGGTGACTACCTCATCGCCGTCTGTTCCACGGGCAGCTATGGCTATGGTCCGGAACTCGGCATCGGGATACTGGGCGTGGGCATAGAAGCAGGCGGAGCGTTCGGCGCAGGTCCCCGAAGGAAAGGCAGCATTCTCCTGATTAGCCCCACAGACAGTCTGGCCGTTATCCAAGGCTATGGCCGCGCCGACATGAAAATTGCTGTACGGAGCATATGACCGATAGGTAGACTGACGGGCGAGGGCCACTAATCGACGGTCAGTGTCAGCAAGCTCTTCGTATGTTAGCTGCGTTATGGGGACGGTGATAGTATGCTGTGTCATTTAGGCTATTGGGGTACAGATATGACTTTAAGTCTTTCACCTCCGGCAGGATCGGTGACGATTGAACGGTAATAGCGTTCGTCGTATCCCGGGAAGTCCGGTGACTGGGGCATCCCCTCCGGTGTGCGGAGAAATGTTCCGTCTTGATCAGTCTTCTTGCGGTTGCCGTCGAGATACTTGACAAATAGATAGTCGCCCAAAGCCTTGTACTGCTTTACGTAGTCAGCTGAGTTGGTCGCCGAATACTCGTTGAGATACTTCCTCTGGCCCTCGTCGTTCATACGCCCTACCGAGGTATAAAGCTCGCCAACCTCATTTTCGAGACGGTCTTCGATTGAATTCTGTACCTTACGAATGTCGTCAATCATCAATGAATAGCGGTTGTAGGCTTGGTTGGCAACGTAGTTGTTGACCCAGAAGGCCGCATCCCATGAGAGGGTGAGGAGGTCGCCATTGCCGTTGGCAAACTGGTAGGGGACCTCGGTAAGACAACTGAACATGGGGATGTAGACACACGTGTTGGCATCATCGACCCCGAACCACAGTACGCCTTTCATCGATTCCGGAGCATCTGCACGCATCTCACTGACAAAGGAGAAGCCGGTCTGCTGTGTGGCTATTGCGCGTTCGTGGGTATATTCAACTGAGTCGACATTGTATGTCAGCGGACGCCAACGGTAGGGTACATTGTAGGCTCCGGCTCCGGCATCAAGGGTCATGTCCATCGGGGTGTTTTCAAAGTGATCGCGCATCGTCTCTTTAAGGTCGCGTGCGGCGAGCTGTTTGTCAGGCTTCACCCAGAGTGGCAGCACTTCACCTTCACCTTTGAGTACCCATGGAAGATACTTGTCCATATCCGAGGCATACTTGTTGTAGTAGGCCCATACACGTCCGTCACACCCCCTGAGGGCCCCCATGTCATAGACAGCATAGGCCCGTGAGAAGCTGAAGTCCTCATCTTTGCCGTCAAAGTATCCTTTCGAACGGGCGAAATCGATGACATCGGGACTGTAAATGGTGGTTTCCGGCTCGTTGAGAGGGAACTGATGGATACGTGAGTGGTTGGCGTGGCCTGAGATGTGCCCGTCAGGCACACGGCGTGCCACCCATACTGCTCCCTTGTCATCCTTACCCTTGCCTATCAACTCCATTATCCATGCCTCATTTGGATCGGCGATAGAGAATGATTCACCACTGCTGGAATATCCGTAGTCTTTGACGAGCGAGGTCATGACATCGACAGCTTCGCGTGCCGTTTTGGCTCGCTGAAGGGTGATGTAGATAAGCGAGCCATAATCTATCAGCCCCGAACCGGCAAGTTCTTCGCGGCCTCCCCAGGTACTTTCCGAGATGGTCAGGCCGTGCTCGTTCATATTGCCGATGGTCGAATAGGTATGGCTGACTTCCGGTATTTCTCCGAGGTGACGTCCTGAGTCCCAGTCATAAACCTGGCGCATCGCGCCTTTTGGGTGGTCTGCGGCGGGTTGGCGGTAAAGTTCGCCGTAGAGGGTATGGCTGTCGGCAGCATAGGTTATCATTACTGAGTTGTCGACAGTAGCGCCCTTGGCAGCTATGAGGCTTGTACAAGCGTCGGCGGCCAGAATGCCGCCAACACCGGCAAGTGAAAGTGTAAGGAGATGTTTGATCATGTTCTTTTTTACGTGATAGAGGAGGGGGATAATGCTTAATGCATGGTGAGGGAAAGGATTATTTAAATTCGGAGGCTATGGCGCGGGCTATCTCTTCCATACGTTCGGCAGGAAGTGTCTGCTTGTGGTGGAAGTCCATATCGGCCTCGGTTGTGATGGGGAGCAGGTGGATATGGGCGTGCGGCACTTCGAGCCCAATCACAGTGACACCGATACGTTTACACGGCATGGCCTTTTCGACGGCGGCTGCTACTCTTTTCGCGAACAGTGTGAAGGCGGCATACTCCTTGTCGTCCATATCAAAGATATAGCTTACTTCCTTTTTCGGAACGACGAGGGTGTGGCCCGGGGTCACCGGGTTGATATCGAGGAATGCGAAGTGGTTTTCGTCTTCGGCTACTTTGTAGGAGGGAATTTCTCCTCTGATTATCTTGCTGAATATGGTTGCCATATTATTAAGAGTGATAGTAGGATGATCGGTCGTATAGTGAGAGCTGTGAGTACGGGCCGGAGGGCTTAGAAATTGATTTCCACAATTTCAAATTTCATCAATCCGGCAGGAACCTTGATTTCCACCACTTCGTGAAGCTTATGGCCGAGAAGCCCCTGGGCGATTGGGGTGCTTGAGCCGATTTTCTTCTCCTTTAGGTTGGCCTCGCTGTCTGCGACTATGGTATATTCCATAGTCATTCCGTTGGCGGTATTGCGGATTTTAACACGGTTGAGTATCTGTACCTCTTCGTTATTAAGCTCTGAGGTGTCTATAATGCGTGCATTGGCCACAAGGTCTTTGAGCTGTGAAATTTTCATTTCAAGCAGTCCCTGAGCCTCTTTTGCGGCGTCATATTCGGAGTTCTCAGATAGGTCGCCTTTGTCGCGGGCTTCAGCTATGGCACGCGAAATTTCGGGGCGTTTTACAGACTCGAGATATGTTATCTCTTCCATCTTTTTCTTATAGCCCTCTTTGGTCATGTAGGTAATTGCCATGGCAATATGATTTTAATTGTTAATTGTTTCTTTTGTTGATGTTTAATAGGATTGTCGGGCCCGAATTTCGGGCAGTCGACTCTGGGTCGGAGTCGTGATTCCCGTCGGACCGGGTCACCGGTAGGTGTGGTCGTGACGGTCCGTGACCTGCGTCGGTTGGTATGTCTTGGAGAAAGTCACCGTGTTTGTCCCCAATAAATGATTTCACAAATGAGTAAGTAGCTTCGAAAAATAAATCGACAAATGTAGTTTTTGAGTCTTGAACGATAAAACTCGTTATTTTTGGCCGCTTTGGGCCTGTCGTTCAGTCGCTATGCCCGCATAGGTTCTTTCTCAGCAGAGCTTCGAAAGCGCTACGCGATAACCTCACTCCAGGTCCAAATCGCCTCAAAAATAACTTCGTTTTATCTGTTCATTTATTTTTCTCAGCTACTTATGAAAAAAATTAAGAATCCTGACTCGTGTTCCCGAGTAGGACCCTTATGAACATATCCGCGATTTCTCACCACAAAGTTACGCAAATTTTTCGGATGTCGCAAATTTTCGGCTCGCTAAGTTTGCAGAGTTGTCTTCAAGCAGTTAGTTGAAAATATTGATTGGAGCGTAGTCGGGTCACTTGTCCTAAAATATTGAGGCGCTTTGTTGCCGCAGCATTCCTGTAGCGGGGGGCGAACGTAACTGTCTCCACGTTAAGTTTGCTACATTTCGTCGGCCAGTTCGTGTAATTCTTTGGAGATGGCGTATAGGGCTTCTTTGAGAATCTTAATCTCCTCGGGGGAAAATTCACATGGCTTCCCGTTCTTCATATGGTGGTTGAGTTTCTGGCTGAACCAACATGTCGATCGTCCGAAGAACCTCTCGGCGATATATGCCCCATTGATGACTCTGAGTAAGTCTTTTGGGTCTTCGATAAACCGCAGGTTATTGAGGACGGTGTCCGGTTTGATTTTGTTCATAATTCATTTGGTTCCGTTCGTAATTCAAGTGTGTTATCAATTCCGTCTTGATTTGTATAGGGCTGCCATGGGTATGCGGCTTTTGTGCCGGGACTGTGCGTTGGAGAGTATGTATTAGTGGTTACATCGCTTCATTGAGTCCCGGCATAGGCCGCTTTGCAGGCCCCATACGGGGCTTGTCACCATTTGGATGGGCCGTTATGGCCTCCCTTGGATGGTTTTATATCAAGACGATATGAGAGGGTAAGCATTATGTATCTGGGCAGGGTGTTTCTCCATATCTCAGACACGCGTTGTGCTGTGGCACTCATTGTGACAGGTCTGCACGACCTTAGTATGTCATAGGCCGAGAGCTTCACGCCAAGTTTCCCTTTGAGCATGTTTTTCCCTATGGATGCGTTCCATAGCCATTGGTCGATATTCATCGAATTGTCCTGATAGCCGCGATTAAGTTGTGTCTCAAAATTGGTGGTAAAGTTAAAGTTATAGGGAAGATTGAGGGTGGTGGATATACCGAATGAGTGATTGTGGAAAGTCCCGTTATTGATATTGTCGTTAGGATATTTGACATAGGTCACCCCGTTGGTAGTATTGAAGGATACGGACCCCAGCTTCTTAATTTGATACGTCAGGCGCAGTACATTATGAATGTGCCTGGTGCGTATCACACTCGGAGCAGGTTCGGTATCAAGACCCAGATAGTCTACGTCGTGGTGCATCTCCCCATATACAACGGTGTAGAGCTGCCATTGGTTGCGGCTGCCAAAGGTTGGGATGATTTGGAGGTATGAGTCGATATTCCAGTTGCCCTTGATATTTTCTGGGCGAGAAGTGCTTATGCCCGTAGTCGGATCGTAAGAGCGGGCCATGGCTATCGCGTTGTTGGTGGCGTTGTAATGGAAGTCCCAGTATAGGTTCAACGGGTGTTTGCCACGCCCGAAACGTGAAAACCTTACCGTAGTCCGGTGAGTGACGGCGTTGGATAGGCCGTCGGGATTGCCGTATGTCACATTGAAGGGGTCTGAGGTGTCGACCGTATTGACCAGGTACATGAGTGAGGGTGAGGTCATGGAAATACGGTGTGAGACCATTATCGACATATAACGCACCTTGTTCTGGGATGAAAACTCCAACTGCGCCACCCCCTGGCCCAGGGTGGAGGGCCGGGTGACACGCTCATTCATTATCGTCGGTTTGTGATAGCGCATACGCTCGTTTGTTTCGTTGACCGATCCGCTGATATAGGCGTAGAACGATGGGTTGAAGGTTGAGTCACCGGGAGCTGAGGGCTCAATCTGGTAGTGTACGCCGACCCATTGTGAAAGGTTGTTTTTTAGTGTGCGGGTGTAGTGGGTGTTCGCCCAAAGATGTTCCATGTCTACAGGTCGTGTCATGGAGGGGAGTATGCCCATGTCGCCTTCGGCATTTTTGAGATAATAGTCTGTAGTGTCGCGTCCTTGTGAGAATCGGTAATTGGCGCTAAGGGAGAAACCAAACTTCCTCGTAGATTTTTCACCGAAATTTCTCCAGTCCTGGCTGTATGTGACATTCCCTGCCACGCTGGAGTCCTCCTCTTTGACCGGTGAGTATCTGTCGGTGTTCTGGGGCGTGATATTTTGGTCGCCTTTAGGCCCGATGGTCTGACGATAGTATGATGACACCTTTGATGGTGACGAGCTGTAGTCGCCCGATGCCTGCACGGTGAGTATGCCCCTCCATGTTTTTGGGCGTATCGTGGCGTATATATTAAGTCCTGTGTTCAAGAGTGTGCTGTGGCTTTTGCGGGTTGCCCTCATGGCGGTATACATATTGTCGCTGAACTCCCCTTTGAAATTGTCTTTAAAGAGGGTTTCGATTATTTCTCCTCTGTACCTTTCTTGTGGGTTGACGGTGAAATCGGCTTGGCGGTTGTCGCTTTTTGAGTTGTTGACGTTCCAATCAAGTTGTGGGGATATACGGAGGAATATATTGTCACCTTTGTACTGAAATGTATGGTTGGTGCTTAATGAACTGACACGCTCGTTGGTCAGATTTACCGACCTGCTGAATATATTGCCCGAGGGATAGAGGTTTGTGGCCGATATGATCTCGTTTAGGTCCCTGTCGTGATGGCTGGCGGTGAGATTGCCGGTAACCCTCACCCGTTTGGAATCGTCATAGGTATAATCCAGGCCGCCGCGCTGTCGGTCGGTGACTCCTGTCTCTCCCCCTTGTGGCCGCCAGCGGCCGTCGCCGGTAGCTGTCTCTGTATCGCCGACATTGTTTAGATTCCCGAATATGGATATTCTGAGGTCTTTGGTATAACCCATGGCAAAGAGCCGCCCACGGTAACGGTCTTCAGTGCCATATCCGCCCTCGACGTTGCCCATCCATCCGGCGTTGTAGTCTTTCTTAAGCATTACGTCCATTACCATGTTTTCCTGTTCCTCGTTTTTAGAAATTCGCGCATTGCTGTTGGTCAGATATGCGTCGTCGTCAGCCTTGTCATATACCTTTATGTCTTTGACCGTATATGCGGGGAGGTTTTGAAGGGCTACTTTTGGGTCCCCTTTAAAGAAATCCTTGCCGTTGATAAGCAACTCTTTCATCTTACGTCCGTTAACGGTGATTACCCCTTGGTCGTCAATAGAGGCTCCGGGCAGTTGGCGAACGAGCGCGTCGAGCATCGATCCTTCGGCGAGTTTGAAGGCTGCTGCGTCAAAGACAAGAGTGTCCCCCTTCATGACCATTTTCAGGCGTGTCGCCGTGACGGTGACTTCCCCTATTTCATGATGGAGTTCCTTGGTCATGGTGAGCAGGTCGAGCCTCTTAAGATCCTCGCTCATAGACGCTATCTTAAAGTCCTTTATAAGGGGAGAGTAGCCGTCTTTTTCGAGAAGGAGCCTGTAGTTGCCAAATCCTGACTCTACCAGGAGGCGCATTTGCCCGCTGGTCAGTCCGTTCGCTCCCCCTTTTGGTTTACTGAGGATTTTAAATGGGACCTGTATAGAGTCGTTCTTAGTGAGGCTGACCTCTACGCTGTCAAGAAGCATATAGCCGTCGGTTACAATGTAACCTGAGAGGTAAAATTTGTCAAGATCTTTCGCGTGGAGAGAGGTTGCAAAGGCGAAAAATATTATCAGCAGGAGGGGCAATTTTTTCATGGGGATGATTGGATAGGGTTGGTGGATATGATGAAGTTATGTCGGCAGGGAGGTCTCTGCCATACACTAATACGCATAGGTTTGACCAAACGTTACATCCTCTCGCAGAAATTTAGTGATCTGATGTCGCTCGTATCTCTTGAGGTACCCGGGCAGCGGAAGGCCGGTATGTGAGGGGTAAGGCAAACCTGAGGGGCGGGGGGAGGACTAAGAGAAATAATATGAAAAAAGGAGTTAAGCCTCATTGGCTTAACTCCTTTAGTTTGACGTTGTCTTACCAGGATTCGAACCTGGACAAACAGAACCAAAACCTGTTGTGCTACCATTACACCATAAGACAATCCTTACGTCTGTCAGACCTTTGGGGCATCTATACGCCGTGGGCTAAACAGCGGTGCAAAGTTATGTATTTTTTACTAATTATCCAAAAATCTGCTCCTAAATGGATGAAAAAAAACGGCTGTCGGCCACTGTTGTCCGGTGTTGACGGCCAAGGGAGCGGGAGAAGAGGGATAGATAGCGGGATGTGAATTACCACATCCATTACCACATCCCGCTATTTTTTCAGGTACCTACCCGTTTATTTCACGATGAGGAGGAAATATTGTTTTTTGCCTTTCTGAACGAGGATGTACTTGTCGGCGAGAAGCAGGTCGGCGGTGGCCGGGAGGTTGATGTCAGTTACTTTCTCCTTGTTGATTGACAGGCCGTTCTGTTGGGCAAGTTTGCGGAGTTCCCCTTTGGACGGGAATACTTTGGCCTTGTCGGTCAGTAGATCGGCCAGCTTGACTTCGCCGTTGAGGTCTTCTCTGGAGATTTCAAAGCGGTCGACCCCTTCGAAAAGGTCGAGGAGTGTCATCTCGTCTATCTTGTGTAGCTTTTCGGCTGCATCCTTGCTGAAGAGTATGGAAGAGGCTTCTACGGCGGCCTCGTAGTCTTCGGCCGAGTGTACCATGGTGGTTACTTCCTTGGCAAGTCGTTTCTGAATGGGGCGCTGACCAGGGTCTTCGTGCTGAAGTTTGATAAGTTCGTCAACCTCTTCCTTGGTCAGGGCGGTGAATATCTTGATGTAACGTTCGGCGTCTGCGTCAGAGACATTGAGCCAGAACTGGTAGAACTTGTAAGGGGATGTGTATCGGGGGTCAAGCCATATGTTCCCGCTTTCGGTCTTGCCGAATTTTCCGCCGTCGGCCTTGGTGATAAGCGGACATGTGAGGGCGAAGGCCTCGCCGCCGTTGGTGCGTCGTATTAGCTCTGACCCGGTGGTGATGTTGCCCCACTGGTCCGAGCCTCCCATCTGCAGTCGGCATCCCTTGTTTTCATAGAGCCAGAGGAAGTCATAGCCCTGGAGGAGCTGGTAGGTGAACTCGGTGAATGACAGTCCGTCGCGTGCCTCACCGTTGAGACGCTTCTGCACGGAGTCCTTTGCCATCATATAGTTTACGGTGATGTGCTTTCCGATCTCGCGTGAGAAGTCGAGGAAAGTCACGTCTTTCATCCAGTCATAGTTATTCACGAGTTCCGCGCGGTTGGGGGCGTCTGAGTCGAAGTCGAGAAACTTGCTGAGTTGTGCCTTCATACCGGCGATATTGTGCTGGAGCACCTCTTCTGTCAGGAGGTTGCGTTCGGCTGATTTGCCTGAGGGGTCGCCGATCATACCGGTGGCTCCGCCAATAAGGGCTATGGGCTTATGGCCGCATCTCTGGAAGTGGCGAAGTATCATTACGGAGCAGAGGTGGCCGATATGGAGTGAGTCTGCAGTGGGGTCAAAGCCTATATATGCGGCTACCTTTTCCTTGGCGAGGAGTTCCTCGGTGCCGGGCATCATGTCGTGGAGCATTCCGCGCCAGCGCAGTTCTTCTACGAAAGTCATGGTTCTTATATGTTTATCGTTATTGTCGGGATTATATGGCCTTCAAAAAAACTTTTGTAAACTCTATCGGCCCTTTTGACCTTCTCGTCCGTAAAGTCTGGTTGCGTGGCTAAGGCTGCAAACCTGCGTTTTGTAGAGAGGGACTCAAGATTACCGGACTGTTTACTTTAAGGCTGCTATGGAGAATAAAAAACCGCTTGCCTTGATCAAGGTAAGCGGCGTTCGGTGGGTGCTGAGGGATTCGAACCCCCGACCCTCTGCTTGTAAGGCAGATGCTCTGAACCAGCTGAGCTAAGCACCCGAGGGTCTCTGTCTTTTTGACGCTGCAAAGTTACGGCAAGTTTTTTAAACTGCAAAATTTTCTTTGAAAAAAATCAAAAAAAAAGTTTGCAGTGAGGTGGAGGCCGCGAGAGGGCGGGTAAATCCGGGGAGTGGATGTGCCGGGTAGTGCTTGGGAAATGGTGAACTGGCAGGAGGCAGCCGTAAAGACCAAGGCCGCCTGATGATGGATAGGGGAAGGCCTTCGGATAAGTCCGGCTTCTTTAAGTAAGATGGTGTAGGGATTGGTAAGGGTTGTAAAAGCGGCGGGGCATAGGCATAAAAAAAAGAATGAGTAACGTGATCCGAAGTCAACAATTACTCATTCTCCTCTCTCCTCTGCGGTGCGGACGAGACTCGAACTCGCGACCTCCTGCGTGACAGGCAGGTATTCTAACCAGCTGAACTACCGCACCAAGTTGTGTGAGGTGCTATTCGGAGGCATTGTTTATTGATTGCTCTCAATCGGTCTGTTTCCGAATTGCGATGCAAAGTTAGTGGGTTTTGGATTACTGTGCAAATTTTTGGCCAACTTTTTTTCAAAAAAAATCACTATTTTTTCTATGTTATTGACTGTTAGACGGTTGTTCAATAGCGGTGATGACGATGGTCGACCCTCCCCGCCATGGGAGTACACCCCAATACCTGTCGTAAGTCAGTGTGACCTGCCGCCCGCTTCCTTGATACTCTTGCAGACTTTTGGCAAGTGAATCGTTGGGTACGGTGAAAAAGAAGTCGCGCGAGTAGATATGGTTGGGGTCTGTGAGTTTCTGTTGGCTTATCATCTCTCCCTCGTAGGTTTTAAAGATGATGCCGCGTCGCTCTATGTTTGTGATGTAGCCTGTGACCTTTGCGTCGGTGACGTAGGGGTTGAAATACCTTATATATATGACGGCTGTCAGGGCGATGGCCGCGATAACCGTGAGCCATATAAGAAATTTACGAAAGGCGTGACTTTTCTTTTGCGGTGCCGGCCCGATGGGTGGAGTCGTGGATGTGGCTTCCGGCCCTGTTGGTGTGTCAAAGTTGATGGTCGTCTTGGACGTGTCCTGCTCGTTGGATGTTCGGGCCGAAAGCGGGGCCCCATTCTCCTCGGGCCTTTTGTCGCTGTCCCGGTCAGAATAGTCGGTATAGAAGTCGTTGATTTTGTCTGGGTGCATAGGGTCCGTTTTTTTGTTAGTCCCGCTTAGGGTGTGAGGTTGTGTCTTGTCTTTCCGTGATTGTGGCGGTCCGGAGATGGGAGGTGGCGGATATGGATGTTTCTCCCTGTGGCGTTTTGGACCTTCTCTTGTCGAAAGCTATACAGGCAAAGGTGAACAGCCCCAGTAGTATGAGGAGCATTGTCTGTGAGCCCATTACCAGGTTGGCAAAGGAAGTGGCGTAGGGGACGGTCAGGCCAGGCACTCCTGCTGCAAACATTGATAGCCCGAAGATGACCGCCCATTGCCACGGGCCGATTCCCCCGTTGGAGGGCACTCCCATGGAGATACTTGAGAGGTCGAAACATACGAGGGCGGCAATCGTCCCGTATTTATGAAGGATGTCGGTTGTGACCGGGAATGAATAAAAGGCGAAGTACATCTGTAGGAAGTAACATCCCCATACTCCGACGGTAAGGAGCAGCCAGCGTCCTTTGCCCTTCATTGTGGCGATAACCGAGAATCCGCTCCAAAGGCCGGCCCATATTTCGCGACACTTGACTATGAGCTTGTTTTCGGGAAATCGCCAAAAGACGAAGACTATGACTGCCATACAGACTACCGCGCCCAGCCAGAGCCATGGGGAGGTCGCGAGGTCCACGAGGCTCATGTAGGCAGCCTCGTTTTCTGACAGGTAGGCGAGTATCTGCTTGCTGGCCAGTATGAATGTCAGTCCGGTGATGAGCAAGACGGTGATGGTGTCGGCCAGCCGGTCGGCGATCATCGAACCGAAGACGGTCGAAAACGGTGCTTTCTGTCGTTGCGAAATGTATCCGGTGCGCCATATCTCGCCCAGGCGGGGCAATACAAGGTTGACTGCATAGGTGCCGAATATGCTCAGGACGAGTGGGAAGAGCGGGACATTTATATTCAGGGCCTTCAGCTGGATTCTCCAGCGCATAGCGCGGAAGATGTGTGAGAAGATGCTTATGGACATACCCAGGACAATCCACCAATAGTTACAGTCGCGGCGGATGATTTCTACCATCTCGGAAAAGTTCATGGTAGAGAAAAGGAGATAACACAACCCGATACTGATAACCAGTGGTACTCCGTATTTTAGCAGATAACTAAGGGTTTTAGGCTTGGCCATAGTTTATGGTTTTTGATGGGAGAGGTAATGAATGCAGCACTTTTATGTTCTAACGGAAAAGCAGGCTTTTAGGTTCCTCAAAACAGAGGTAAAATGATTGGTGAGAGGCTCGGCGGGGGTAAATGATTGGCCGGGCATGGAGTTGTGGGGGTGCGTCGGCAAAGATAGTAAATAATCATGAATGGAGGGAGATGGTCGGGTCAAAAGGTGTCAAAATGAATAAAAATAACAAAGGACGCTCTCACGAGCATCCTTTGTCACTTACACATAGTACTTAACGTCAGTGGATTTATTTATTGTCTAATCTGGCACTTATGAAAAAGCGTTTGCGTTTTGTTCCGGTATTAGGTTGCAAAGTCAACTGGGTGAGGACTCAATCCTGTCCTCTGTTTTTCGTTTGCACTGCAAAGTTAATAAGAATTTCTCAATTGTATATGTGTTTGATATTTATGTTATTAAACATATTCTTCATTTTGAAACTCTTGTACGGGGAGTTGGTTGTAAGATGAATGAATATGCAAAATGATGCGCGACAAAATGGATGGTAAATATAGAAAATGATTGACAATGTGACAATTGTTAAAGTCAGTTAAAATGTGTGATTGCGCTATTTTTTCATGGCAATAAGTCATGTCAAACCCCCTTGAACCCCTCTTTCGTGTGTCCACAATGAGCAAAATGCTACAATAACAGGTCCTGACCCGGTTTCTGTCTATTCGCTCGGTGGGATTGCTTTGAGGGTATATGGCTATGTTTTGGCTGTATAAACGTATGACTGCGGCTTTGGAAATCGGGCATGGTGAGCGGACTGACAGTTTGTGGTCAGGGTGAGTGGATTTACGAGGCGATTTTTATAGGCGGGATAAAAGGGGAGTGGTATAAAAATCGTAAATTTGCAAATCCATGTCAGGACTTACGGCGAGTCCCCTATACTCCGCCTTATCTTTATGCAAACTTACATTTCTATTTTTATACGATGAAAAAAATTCTGTTTTTGGCATCCTCGGCAGCGTTGTTGGCTGTTGCAGGGTGCACATCCACTCAGAAAGCGGCCAATCCCGGTGCGCCGACTGATGACAATGTGATACTTCACGCCTGGTCCTGGTCGTTTGACACCATAGGGGCCAACATGAAGGATATCGCAGAGGCAGGTTACGCATATGTACAGACCTCTCCTGCCAATACATGCTTTGTAGGCGAAGATGGAGGCCTCGCCCTGATGAGTCAGGAAGGCGACTCCGTACGAGGCAAGTGGTATTATTACTACCAGCCTGTTGACTGGAAGGTGGGCAACTATATGTTGGGCACCCGCGACCAGTTTAAGGCCATGTGTGACAGTGCGGCCAAGTATGGGGTAAAAGTGATAGTCGATGTGCTCCCCAACCATACGGCTGTTGACCATACCGCTGTCCTTCCTGACCTTGACAATGCGGTCGGAGGCCACGAAAACCTCTTCCATGCCAACGGTTTCACCCCGATAGTTGACTACAACGACCGCTATCAGTGTACAACCATGGAGATGGGCGGACTGCCTGACGTCAATACTGAGAACCCCGACTTCCAACACTATTATATGACCTATGTCAACGACCTTCTCTCGCTTGGTGCGCGAGGATTCCGTTACGATACGGCCAAGCACATCGGCCTCCCCACGGACTCGCTCGACCCTAAGGCCACGCGCAATAATTTCTGGGCCGTAGCTTTGGGAGAAGAAGATGTAAAGGGGCTGCGTCTTGGTATGCCGCGCGACAGTCTGTTTATCTATGGTGAAGTGCTCCAGGATAAGAATGTTAAAGAGGACGAGTATGCGGCGATAATGGAAGTGACCGCCTCCAACTACGGCCATGCTTTACGCGAGGTACTTGACAAGGGTAACTACAATGCAGCCGACCTCAAGGACTGGCATCACAAGGCTACTCCCGACCGTCTTGTCACATGGGTTGAGAGCCACGACACCTATTGTAACCAGAATGAGTCAGCCGGGTTGACCGACGAACAGATCCGTATGGGTTGGGTCTTCCTGACCGCACGTCAGCAGGGGACACCCTTGTTCTTCAGCCGTCCTGCCGGCAGCACCCGCGACAACTACTGGGGCAACAACCGCATAGGCGCCCGCGGCAACGATGAGTTCAAGCACCCCGAGGTGGTGGCCGCCAACGCCTTCCGCCGCGCCATGCATGGACAGCCTGAGACGGTGACTGCCGCCAATGACGGAGCCGTGGTCGAAGTCATACGCGGTAACGTGGGCGCAGTACTCATCAATTTCTCTGATGCGGAGCAGGTTGTCAATATGCCTGCAACCCTCCCTGACGGGAAATACAATGACCGGGTCTTCAATACCGAGGTAGAGGTCAAGGGGGGCAATATTTCAACGACTCTCCCGCCGCATACTTCAAAGATTGTGGTCGTGGAGTAAATAAATCCTTCTTCAGCGGCCGTCCGGACGCTCAGTAAATAACGAGAGGACGCATCAAATCTTGTGTTGTCAAGATTGATACGCCCTCTCGTTGTTTTTGCTTGTGAGTCCCGGTAATCGTAGCCGTTACTGCTTAGTCCTTGTTTTTGTTGGCTTCGGCGTTGTGCCATACAGAGGCGAGTCCCCCTTCGGCGGTCTCCTTGTAGATAGAGGGGAGGTCGTGGCCGGTTTGCTTCATAACCTCGACTACGCGGTCAAACGATACGCGGTGGCCTCCGTCGGTAAATGCCGAGTAGAGATTGGCGTCGAGGGCGCGGGCGGCGGCATAGGCGTTTCGTTCGATACAGGGTATCTGCACAAGTCCGCAAACAGGGTCGCAGGTCATGCCGAGATGGTGTTCAAGTCCCATCTCGGCAGCATATTCAATCTGTGCCGGCGTACCGCCGAAGAGCTGGTTGGCGGCGGCGGCAGCCATGGCGCAGGCCACACCGACCTCACCCTGACATCCTACTTCGGCTCCGGCAATCGAGGCGTTATGTTTGACCACGTTGCCGATCAGGCCGGCTGTGGCGAGTGCTCTGTAGATACGTGAGTCGGAGAAGTCGCGGCTCTTCTTGATATGGTAGAGCACAGCCGGTAGTACTCCGCATGAGCCGCAGGTCGGTGCGGTCACGATTTCTCCGCCGGAAGCATTTTCCTCGCTTACGGCGAGCGCGTAAGCAAAGACAAGGCCGCGTGACTGGAGGTTGGACTTGTAGCCGGATGCACGTACGTGGTAGGTGTTTGCTCGGCGAGGGAGGTTGAGAGGGCCGGGAAGGCGTCCCTCGCTGTCTATTCCCCGCTCAACGGCGGCCTTCATCGTATCCCAGACTTTGGCAATATAATCCCAGATTTCCGGGCCCTCGCATAATTCGACATATTCCCAGAAGGTACGTCCGTTTGTCTCACACCAATTGAGGATATCGGTCAGTTTGTCCATTGGGTAGACATCCGGCGTCGTAGCTCCGGAATGACCCTCTTCGGCGAGCTCTCCGCCCCCGACGCTGAACACTGTCCAAGAATCCATGGTCTTACCCTCGTTGTCAAGCGCCTCAAATAGCATTCCGTTAGGGTGGAAGGGAAGGAAGGTTTTAGGTTCCCAGACAATCTCAGTGCGCTGTTGTCCGAGCGTGTCAAGTATGGCCGCGTCCGTGAGGTGGCCTTTGCCGGTCGCGGCGAGTGAACCGTAGAGGGTCACCCTGAAAGATGTGGCCAGGGGATTGCGGGCCGAAAACATCTGGGCTGCTCGACGCGGCCCCATAGTGTGGCTCGATGATGGACCGAGCCCGATTCTGTAAAGTTCTCTGATGCTTTTCATTGGTGAATCAGGTATGGTGGTGGGTATGGGTAGTCTGTTGAAATGTATGGTTGTGTAGTCAGAATAATACTTTTTTGGGGGGAAAATAAAAGTCCGGCAGGATTAGCTTTCCTGCCGGACTCTGTATTGTCGTCGATGGCGGCAGTTATTATCTTTCGCCAAAGAATTTAAACATATTGTTGGTCACCTTCTCGTTGCCCTGGAGTATCATGGGGAGACGGTTGGCAAGCATGTATGCGCCACGGGTACGGGCGAAGTTGGCTGAAGACTCCTGGAAGTTATAGGGACGTCCCTGGTCGTCTACTTCGACAACCTCCATTACCAATACGGAGTTGACACCCTTGACAGGTCCCACGAGTTTGCCTTTTTCGGCGTTGGCGATCTGGGCTGTAACCTCTGAACGGTTCATGCCGAATTTGGGTATCATAGGCTGGCCGAAGGTAGCGGTTGTGGTGTCTACCTTTGTATCCATCAACGCGGAGTAGCCCTGAAGGTCGGTTGCTTTACCCTTGTACTGTTCGATGAGTGCGGCTGCTTTCTTGTCATTGCGCACCTTGGTAGTGAGAAGGGCCTTGACCTGGGGGTCTGTAGCCGGGATGAAATCGTCGTAAACATCTTCGAGGGCAATGGCGAGGAATCGTCCGGTCTGCACGTCACCGAAGACGGGTGAGACCTGGCCCTTCTTGGCCTTCATGGCCCATGCAACTGCGTCGCGGCTCTCCTCCATACGGTTGATCTGGGGGGTTGAGGCGCTTACGGTAGCGGGGATGGCAGCATATCCGGCAGCAGTGGCATTTTCTACGAAGCTTTTAGTGTCGTTGTTTGTATTGACGAAGTTTAGAAGCGAGCTTTCGAGACTGTTGATGGTTGAGTTGGAGGGCTCGGTGGTAAAGGTCACTACGGCGAGGTCGGCAACAGATACGGGATTGCGGCGGCGGTTGATACGTATGATGCGTCCACCCTGGATGTTGGCGGCGGTATCGGGAGTGAAGTAGGTACCGGTGGCACTTGTGGCGAGTGTCTCGCGGAGTTCGGCCATATTGGGGTCTACGAGTGAGAGCCAAAGGCTGTCCTGCTGTTGCTGTACGGCCGGATTAGCTGCTACGTCTGCAAATTTCGCGCCGTTGTTGAGCGCATTGATGATAGAGTCAACGGTCTGTCGGTTGCCCGCTACTCCGAGGAGGCTTACATTGACGGAGTCTACCTCCATCGACTTGCCGAGAAGCTTGGCGAGAGTATAGTCGTCACCCATCTGTGATACCATGGCTGCGGAACCTACCTTGGCTGAGTCGGCAAAGCTGCGGAGCTTGGCGTCGCGGATAGAGGCGAGAGGGGTCTTCTGACGGTCAACCAAGAAGTCCGGCATGCTCTGTACGCCGTCTGTGCCTTCGGTCGAACGGAGTGAGGAGAGGGCTGACTCTACACGCTGCTGGGCTGCGAGGCGGTCTTCCGACGAGGGGTTGATATTGACGGCGATGTAGCGTATGGTGCGGTTTTCTTCGGGGAGCTGGTATGCGGCCTTGTCCTTCTGCCATTCGGCCTGAATTTCAGCATCGGTTACCTCGTATTGGTCATCGGGAAGTGAGGCGTAGTCCTTCTTGGCGTAGGCAAACTTTGAGGTGGAGGCGTTTTCGTCGTAAAGGGCCTTGGCATCAAGTTCGTTGGCTACGATAGCGCCTGCGAAAAGGGCCTGGAACTTGCCCTGAAGCAACTGCTGTTCCATCTGGTTTTCGAGTTCTACCCAATATTGGCGGAGCTGGGCTGCCTGGGCCTCCTCAAGGCCGTATTTTACGGGGTTGTAAGCCATATCATGGAGCTGTGCGGCGCTCTCTACTCCGACTTGCTGCTGTACAAAGCGGTCGGTAAACATTGCGCCGCTTCCGAGCATGGCGTCAGAGAGTTCTGCGTCGGTCACTACGAGGCCGAGGTCGTTAAGTTCTTGCTTGTAAAGGGCTTCGGTGAGCATTTGGTTAAGCACCTGCTGCTGGAGTACGGCCTGGTCGATTTTCTGGCCTGACTGCTGATACTGGCGGGATGCTTCCTCCATCTTGCGCTGAAATTGGTGGATATCAATCTTCTGACCTCCTACCTTGGCGATAGTGGTGCCGCTACCGAAGAATGTGCGGCCTGAAGTGAAGAAGTCACCGAGGATGAAGGCCAAGAGGGCCACACCTATGATGACGAGCAGGAGCACTGACTTGCTCCGGATTTTTTCTAAGGTTGCCATTGAATTATTTGGATGTTTTTTTGTTTTTTGATTGGCTCAAATTGCTCCGTTGGTGAGATAAAGGAGTGAAATATCTCCCGTGAGGCAATATAGGGCGCAAAGATACGCAAAATTCCCTATTTCTCAAAATATTTGCTTTTTATAGCCTCAGATGGGGTGTCTCGTTTCCATCTTT
>JAAGKN010000100.1_pt1 | contig 59313 bp, 52 predicted proteins | sample 6206371 | NCBI WGS metagenome assembly JAAGKN01 (sample SAMN11533720, study PRJNA540317) | gut metagenome | isolation source: fecal pellets from male and female animal of same cohort | host: Peromyscus leucopus | place: USA:CA | collected 2017 | reverse complement strand
GACACGCTCATGATCAATGAGGCGAGAATAATCTTAAAAAACTTCATAAATGTCGTATTCGAATTTTAAGGCAAATTTAAGTAAAAAAGTTTGGAATTGAAATTTATTATCTAAATTTGCGTAGAAATTCCGACCTCCGGGGGAGTCCCGGAATCCGGAAGTAACCAAATACTGACACAATGAATCGCAAAAGGATGGCATAACCGCCGGAATCAGCGATTCCATGACAATGAAAAACTGACATGGCACCACAAAAGGTAACTAACCTCATGACGGGCATGCGCGACATCATCCTCATCACGCTGGGCCTCATTCTTTATTCCTTAGGCTTCACGGCCTTCATTCTGCCTCACGAAGTGGTGATCGGCGGACTCAGCGGCGTCGGCACGCTTGTATATTTCGCCACAAAGGGACTGATTCCCGTGGCAGTGACGCAGTATGCCTGCAATCTTCTCCTGCTCGGATTCGCATATAAAATCGTCGGCAAGACTTTTGTGGTGCGCACGATCTTCGGGGCCACCATGATCTCGCTCTGCATCGGATTGGGAGAGAGCTTCTTCATGTCGCTCGGGCATCCCATAATCGAGGACATATCAATGAGTGCGATTCTCGGAGGCATACTCTGCGGAACGGGCATAGGAATCGTGTTTGTGCACAACGGTTCTTCAGGCGGCACCGACATCATCGCCGCGATGGTGTCTAAACTGAGCAACCAGAGCATCGGACGCACCATGATCTATACCGACATGACCATTGTGGTCTGCTCCCTTTTCCTTCCGTTTGAGGGCACATTCCAGGAGAGACTCGATGCAAGAATCCCACTTATAGTGTATGGCCTCGTGGTGACCTTCGTGATAGCCTACATGACAGACATGATCATCAACACCAACCGTCAGGCCACTCAGTTTATCATCTTCTCTCAGAAATGGGCGGAAATCGCCGACCGTGTGAACCGTGAGGCCAAGCGTGGAGTGACAGTGATCGACGGCATGGGATGGTATTCAAAACAGCCCATGAAGATTCTGATGGTGTGCTGCCGCAAGATAGAGAGTGTCACCATTTTCAGGATCGTTAAGAGCATAGACGAGAATGCCTTCATATCCCAGGCAAACGTGAATGGAGTCTACGGCAAAGGATTCGACACCATGAAGATAAAGCTGAAGAAGAAAGAGAATCCCACACCTTAAGCGTGAAAGATTAAGTATTATCACAAACATATGCCATATACCGGCGGTGGTGCCTCCGGTATATGGCATAAGAACGACCCGGGTTTCGGCTATAATAGCCTCAGCCCGGGTCTCGAGTTATGTAAGCCGGAAATTTTCTCAAATGTTGTGTTTTACGTTGTAGACTTCCTCAAGCATCTCCTTGATGGAATCCATGTTGTGAAGGTTTACGTTGCCGTGGGTCATGAGCAGCATCGGCAACGATCCCTTTTCAGGGCTGTAGGGGGGCTGCACGTAATTGATCTCCTCGCGGGTCCTGAAGCCGTTGCGCTCATAGAATTTTATGCGGCGGTCCGTTTTTGGAGTGCCGGGAAGTTCCACCTCTATGAGCACATCCGGACTCACCTCCTTGAAAAGGTGGTTGAGCATTTCTGTGCCTATTCGCTTTCCGCGAAGAAGGGGATCTACGGCGAAGTGTTCGATATAGACGTATCCTTCAAACACCCAGTAGGAAAGAAAGGCCAGAAAGAGGTCGCCGTCTTTGGCGGCAAAGGCACGGAATTTACCCCCCTTCATCTTTATGAAGTCGGCAAGATGTCCGGCATCCCTGTAGTCTCTCCTTTCATTGTCGGGGAAGGACTTTGTGTAGAGCTTGAGAAAAGCCGGATAGTCCTCCACTTTCAGATTTACAAATTCCATTATATGCTTAATTGTTTTTAAAGTTCTGGTTTTTAAATAAGGTTTTGAGGATTGGTCAGAAAGTCTCTTTCATCCTTTTATATATGAAAGTCTTTCCTCTCGACACCTTCCCGGGTCCGGGCCGGTGGTCTGTTGAGATTCCAAGCGATGAATGCGCCGGAATCCAGTCGGCCACACTGTCGATCCAGAGCTCGATCCCCTTCCTTGAGGGATGAGGATTCTTTGCGCTCTGGCGCGGAATCTTTAGGTCATAGCTCTTGAAATAATTCCCTTCGCCCAGTTCCTGTTCCATCCAGTCGTTGAATTCATTGGCCTGGGGATGGCCCGGCCAGGACGGAGGGCCGATCCAGAGATATGGTATACCTTTGAACATGGAAATGAGGGACTCCGTGGAGCCCTTCAGTCTCTTCTCCGGATTTCTCTCATACATCTCGTTCATGCCGAGATTCACAAGGATTGCATCCGGTTTTTCGTCTTCTATGAGTTTCTTAAGATTGCGTGAATGCGCCCATTTGGAGATTGTAGAACCGTCCCAAACGGCGGTCGCAACCTCAAAACCGTTGGTTTTTCCGTATTCATTCAGCCTTTCTGCCATCCATCCGGTCATCGAATCTCCGATCACAAGCACTTTTTTAGTTTCCGCAGACGTGGTGTCGACTGCGGCTTTTCCCGCTTCCTGCGCCCGACAGAAAGGAACGCAGACCATCAATGCCACTATGAGCATCAGCAGTCGGTGTGGAAAGATGGATATGTCGGTTGCGGTTGGTTTCATAACTTGTGCGGATTGAGGGTTTGAAGAGCCTTGGACTTATAGCGGACCTTTATGACTCTGAGGAGGGTTGCAATCTTGATTTATAAACAATCAAAACTCTGAAAGGATTGCAGGGAGTTGTGTTTTTTCTGCATTTTGCAATCATCGGGAAGAAGCTACCCAAGAGGTAACGTCAATAATGGCGCATAAATTTGATGTTTCTCTTTAAAATGACTAATTTTGCATCACGAAGGTTTTGAACTGATTCTAATGAAATCGATTATGGAAGAAAAAAAAGATAAAAAGGTAGTGTTGAGCGGAATCCGTTCAACCGGCAACCTCCACTTGGGCAACTATTATGGCGCCCTGAGCAAATTTGTGAGAATGCAGGACGATTTCGACTGCCGCTTTTTTGTGGCCGACCTCCATGCGCTCACCACACATCCCGATCCGAAGATGATCCACGAGAATGTGAAAGACATTATCGCTGAATATCTTGCTGCCGGACTCGACCCCGAGAAGAACATGCTCTACGTGCAGAGCGACATACCCGAAATCTCGGAAATGTATCTCCTTATGAACATGCATGTGGGCATCGGAGAGCTCATGCGCACCGCCTCTTTCAAAGACAAGGCACGCAAGGCCCTCGGCATCACATCGGATGGCGACGAGATCGAGAAAGAGATAATCGGCAACCAGACAAACCAGCGCGTAAACGCAGGTCTTCTCACTTATCCCACACTCATGGCAGTCGATATCCTTATCCATCACGCAGATTTTGTGCCGGTAGGAAAGGATCAGGAACAGCATCTCGAGCTTACCCGCAGATTCGCCCGCAGATTCAATTCTTTCTATAAGGTGGACTATTTCGCTGAACCCGTCAACTTCAACTTCGGCGGCGAGGCTGTGAAAGTGCCAGGACTTGACGGCTCAGGAAAGATGGGCAAGAGCGAGGGTAACTGTATCTATCTTATCGACGACGAGAAGACTCTGCGCAAGAAGGTGATGAGGGCGGTCACTGACGAGGGACCGAAAGTGCCTGATTCTCCTGTGAGCCCTGCAGTGGAGAATCTGTTCACTCTGATGAATCTCGTGTCGGGCAAAGAGGTGGTAGACCACTATCGCAAGGCTTATGCCGACTGCTCCATCCGCTACGGCGACATGAAGAAACAGCTTGCAGAGGATATCCTGAAAGTAACTCTCCCCATCCGTGAGAGAATCCTTGACATACGCAATGACGATGCCTATATCTCCAAGGTGGTGAGAAGCGGCGCGGAGAGAGCGAGAGCCGTTGCGGCCGATACGCTCCGCGATGTGAGGGAGATCATGGGTCTGAAGAAATTCTGACCTGAGGTCATGGCATTGAACTGGATCTGGATCGCGTTTTTTGCGATCGCGTTCCTGATGGCCGTCGGCAAGACTATTGTCGACGGCGATCTTTCCGTATGGTCGGAGATCATGAACAGCTCCTTCTCGCAGGCCTCGTTCGCCTTCGAGATCTCGCTTGGCCTTACCGGCGTGCTCACCCTATGGCTCGGGATAATGAAGATAGGAGAGAGGGGAGGAGTGATAGAGTTTTTCGGACGCCTTATCAGTCCGTTCTTCTCGCGCTTGTTCCCGGGTATTCCCAAGGGTCATCCGGCCATGGGGGCCATATTCATGAATATCTCGGCCAATATGCTCGGCCTTGACAATGCGGCCACTCCCATGGGCCTGCGTGCCATGCAGGAGATGCAGAGCCTCAATGATAAGAAAGACACGGCCACCGACGCCATGATAATGTTTCTGGTGCTTAATTCCTCAGGTCTGTGTCTTATCCCCGTGAGCATCATGATGTATAGGGCACAGGGTGGCGCGGCAAATCCAACGGATATTTTTCTGCCCATTCTCATAGCCACTGCCATAGCCACACTCGTGGGACTCGTGGCACTCTGCCTTAAACAACGCATACGCATGGACCGGGTGATCTGGTCATGGCTGCTTGGCATAGGCGGAGTGGTGGGGCTCGTGGTCTGGCTTTTCTCAAGACTTCCGGCCGACAGGATGGAACTCTATTCCACATGTGCCGCAAACGTGATCCTCTTCTCGGTGATCATATCATTCATAGCGGCGGGGATAAGGAAGAAAATCAATGTCTACGACACATTCATAGAGGGTGCGCGCGAAGGCTTCAAGACAGCGGTGATGATCATTCCCTATCTCGTGGCGATACTCGTGGCCATCGGCATGTTCAGAGCTTCAGGTGCCCTTGATCTCTTCACTTCATGGGTGGAGGCAGGAGTAGGTGCCCTTGGTTTCGACACCCGGTGGGTGGGTGCTCTTCCGACGATGCTCATGAAGCCGCTCAGCGGCAGCGGTTCCTGCGCCATGATGCTTGATGTGATGAAGGAGAACGGAGCTGATGCCTTTGTGAGCCGTGTGGCGGCAGCAGTAAGAGGCTCCACCGACACTACATTCTATATTTTAGCTGTCTATTTCGGAAGCGTCGGCGTGATGAAGACCCGCTATGCGGCAGGCTATGCCTTGCTGGCCGACCTTACCGGGGCTGTGGCGGCTGTGCTTGTGGCATATTTCTTTTTCGGGTGATCTTAGGGTAATATAGGTAATCTCCCCTGAAATCATAGCTCAGGCATAAAACCGCTATTTGGTAATTGACTGTTCGGCCATTCGAAGGTCCGTAATTAAGAAAAATTAAATAATTTGAATTTTTTTTGAGTATTCTATTGTCCGTTCGGAAAATTTATATAACTTAGCGGACAGGAATGCCGGCGAGGGCTTTCCGGCCCGGCCGGCATTTTCCTTTATATGATCAACCTTAAATCTCTACCGCCATGAAAATAGGAATACCGAAAGAGATCAAGAACAACGAGAACCGTGTCGGCGCTACTCCTGCCGGAGTGAAGGAACTTGTGGCTCACGGTCATGAAGTGTTTGTGCAGCATACGGCCGGAGAGGGAAGCGGATTCCCGGATGCCGACTATGAGGCTGCCGGGGCAAAGATTCTCCCCACGATCGAGGATGTGTATTCCATGGGGGAAATGATCATTAAAGTAAAGGAGCCCATTGCTCCTGAATATACTCTTGTAAGAAAAGGACAGATTGTTTTCACTTATTTCCATTTCGCATGCGATCTTGCACTCACCGAGGCCATGATAAAAAGCGGCGCCGTATGCATGGCATATGAGACCGTGGAAGACCGTTGCGGTCACCTTCCGTTGCTTGTGCCCATGAGCGAGGTGGCCGGACGAATGTCGGTGCAGGAGGGTGCGCGATTCCTTGAGAAGCCTCAGGGTGGAAAGGGTGTGCTTTTAGGTGGTGTGCCCGGAGTGAAACCGGCGAAGGTGCTCGTGCTTGGAGCAGGAGTCGTGGGGCGTAACGCAGCCCTGATGGCTGCCGGACTCGGAGCCGATGTAACTATCTGTGATATCTCTCTTCCCGTGCTCAGACATTGTGCGGAGGTTATGCCGAAGAATGTGAAGACGCTCTTCAGTTCCCGTCATAATATCGAGCTGGAACTTCCATCCACAGATCTTGTGGTAGGTTCTGTGCTGATACCGGGGGCTAAGGCTCCACGCCTCATCACCACAGATATGCTTAAATTTATGAAGAAAGGTTCTGTGATAGTGGATGTGGCCATAGACCAGGGTGGATGTTGCGAGACTTCTCATGCCACCACTCACAGTGACCCTGTGTATGAAGTGGAAGGAGTGGTGCACTATGCTGTGGCCAATATTCCCGGAGCCGTGCCTTTCACCTCTACTATGGCACTCACCAATGCCACGCTTCCCTATGCTCTGCGCATAGCAGATATGGGTTGGGAGGAGGCTTGCCGCCGCGATCCCGGTCTTGCCGAGGGCGTTAATATAGTCGATGGCAAAGTCACTTATAAGGCGGTGGCGGAGGCTTTCGAGATGGAATATGAACCTCTGAAAATATGATTTGTCTCATAAAGATATAAAATACTTAAAGATAACCAAAACATCATGATTTTCTGCAATGCCGGAGCTCGCGAAGAGTTCCGGCATTTCTTTCTGCATAAGGGCCGGACGTTGTAAAGAGTCTGCGAAGGGTTAAGATTTAGGCAAATATAATTAAAAATGCTTCATGCCCCTTAAATGAGCGATTAGTCATTTCCCGAATTGCCTGAAAGAGATTATATTTGTAAAAAAATTTCCATCCAAATACTACCATGACATCATTCCGGAAAAACAAATTTTTATTTGCGCTCTTAATTGCCCTTTCTGCGGGAACATGTTTCGCCGCCAAGGGAGGCGTAGAAAGTCAGCCGGGGGTGAAGACAACGGTGCTCACCTCGGGGCTTGACAAGAAAGATTTCTCCCGCTATTGGAAAGTAGAGTCGGAAACACCCGATTATAAGCTCACTTTCATGGGCGACACCCTGGAGATCATATCGCCAGAGGGATTCACACTCTGGCGAAAAGAGAAGATGAAGGCTCCTGTCACAATCGAGTATGACGCATGCGTCATGACCGGAGAACCGTCAGACCGTCTCAGCGACCTCAACAGTTTCTGGATGGCATCCGATCCTGCAAGTCCATCCGACATGTGGAAGAACTCAAAGGGGAGAGGAAAGTTTGTGAATAACTATGGCCTTCAGATGTATTATCTCGGATATGGCGGCAACAGCAACACCACCACGAGATTCCGCCGTTATAACGGCGACCGCCGTGGAATAGACAATCCTGAATTCCGTCCCAAGATTCTCAAGGAATACACGGACGCGGAAACCCTTCTCAAACCCGGGAAGTGGTATCACGTGAAGATTGTGGTCACTCCATTCGGAACGCAATATTTCATTGATGGCCGCAGACTCGTGGATTTTCGCGATCCGTCTCCTCTCACAGAAGGATATTTCGGATTCCGCACTACCAAATCCCGCACAAGGATCACAAATTTCAGATGTGTGGAGACCGACGACAGTAAGGCTCCGGTGGCACTTCACTGGATCGGCAATGCCCCCAGAGGTGCTAAACCTGTGACATTCGGCGTGCCTTTCGACAAGGGTAGCCTTCGCCCGTCAGAGCGCCTTGCTCTCTCGTCTTCTTCCAATGGAGAGGTAGCTTCCGACCAATGGCCATTGGCTTATTGGCAGGATGGAAGTGTGAAGTGGCTCGGTGTGTCCGCCACTGTTCCCGCCAATTCCGGCGAGCTTTCTCTTCAGAGACTTCCCAAAGGGAAGAAGGCAGTGAAGAATCAGGTGAAAAATGTTGAAGTGACCTCCACTCCCCAGGGATTCAGAATCTCCACAGGCAGCACCGTGACTTTTATTCCCCGCAAAGGTGAACATCTCATTGACAGTATTCTCGAAAATGGTGTGAAAGTGGCCGATGGCGCACGTCTTATTGCCACGACGGTATCTTCCCCTTACACGGAGGGAGTGGAGTCGCAGACTTTCTCTGATTATCATGGAGAGGTGGATTCTGCCAGAGTGGAGCATGAAGGAGCCAATCGCATCAGCGTAAAACTAATGGGACATTACACGGACGGCAAGGGGAGAAGATGGCTTCCTTTCACGACCCGTCTTTATTTCTACGGCAATTCCCGAGAGATGAAAATGACTCACACATTCGTCTATGACGGTGATCAGCATAAGGACTTCATAAAGGGTCTTGGTGTGAGATTCGATGTGCCTATGCGCGAGGAACTGTATAATCGCCATGTGGCCTTCTCAACAGCCGACGGTGGCGTATGGAGCGAGCCGGTGCAGCCTCTTGTGGGGCGACGCATCGCCAACATCAAGGGCGACACGACAAAGATAGGAGTGCAGGAACGCCAGATGAGAGGTGAGAAACTTCCCCACAAGGATGCATTCGATGCCAAGAGCCAGCCTCATCTCGAGAACTGGGCAAGCTGGAACACCTATAGACTCTCGCAGCTCAATCCTGATGGTTTCTCCATCCGCAAGCGGGTGCATGACAACAATTCCTGGGTAGGCACATATTCCGGCACGAGAAGCGGTGGATTCGCTTTTGCCGGCGACACCGACGGTGGTCTTGCTGTAGGCCTTGAGGATTTCTGGCAGTCTTATCCCTCTACTCTGGAGGTGAGAGACGCCACCGCCGATATGGCTTCTCTGACTGTCTGGTTGTGGAGCCCGGAGGGTGAGCCTATGGATCTCCGCCATTACGACAACAAGGCCCATGACCTTATGTCGAGTTACGAGGATGTGCAGGAGGGTATGAGTGATCCCTACGGAATCGCCCGTACCTCAACCTTGGCCATTGTGCCTATGGACGGCTATCACGGAAAGGCGGCGTTTGCCGATGCCGCAGCCGACTTCCTTGCTGGCGGTGTGCTTCTTCCCACGCCTGAGTATCTCCACGACCGCCGGGCCTTCGGAGTGTGGTCGCTCCCCGACAACAGTACTGAGAAACGTGCAGAGGTCGAGAAGAGAATCACCGATTATATGGATTTCTATGAGGATGCCATTGAAAGCAGCCGTTGGTATGGGTTCTGGAATTATGGAGACGTGATGCATGCCTATGATCATCGCCGTCACGACTGGATGTATGACGTCGGCGGATATGCATGGGACAATACCGAGCTTGCATCCCCGATGTGGCTGTGGTATAACTTCCTTCGCAATGGCGACGAGAGAAGCTGGCGCATGGCCAAGGCCATGACCCGTCATAACGGTGATGTCGATGTCTATCACATGGGGCCCAATGCCGGACTCGGCAGCCGTCATAATGTGAGCCACTGGGGATGCGGGGCCAAAGAGGGACGCATCAGCCAGGCTGCCTGGAACCGCTTCCTTTATTACCTCACAGCCGATGACCGTTGCGGCGATCTCATGAGCGAGGTAAAGGATGCAGATCAGATGCTCTATACTCTCGACCCCATGCGTCTGGCACAGCCCCGTGAGCTTTATCCCTGCACAGCCCCTGCCCGTCTGCGTATCGGTCCTGACTGGATGTCGTATGCCGGCAACTGGATGACAGAATGGGAGCGTACCGGTAATAAAAAATATCTCGACAAGATAGAGACCGGAATGAAGAGTATTGTGGCTCTCCCCAAACAGATGTTCCAGGGACCTCTTGCTTTAGGTTATGACCCTGCCACAGGAGTGATCACTACTGAAGCCGATCCGGAACTTGAGGCCACAAACCATCTTATGCCGATTATGGGTGGTTTTGAGATAATGAACGAAATGCTCGAAATGGTGGATGTGCCCGGATTCGAGGCTGCGTGGAGAGACCATGCCGCAAGATATAAGGAGATGGCATTGAAGATTCTCCGCAACAAGTTCAGAATATCACGCCTCAGAGGATATGCCGCTTATAAAAATATGACTCCTGAGAAAACTGCTGAGATCTGGCATGAACTCTTCACTATGAAGGAGCATCAGCCGGCCGAGCCATTCTCCATCTATGAGGTTGACGTGCCGGAAGTGCCTGCCAGGAAGCTTGAGGCTTTCCCGATTAGCACCAATGATGCAGCGATCTGGAGTCTTGACGCTATTTATCTTCAGGAGGTTCTTCCCCGCGACGAATAAGGCGGACTGTGTTGGAATATTTTGATAGAGAAGCTGCGTGTCAGTAAACACTGACAATCACTTCCATCTCATTATCCCCGATGCTTTGTGTCGGGGATTTTTTTATGTCATATAGTTTGCGGGCGGAGGTTTTGACAGAGCTCTCACTTTCTGCGGAAGCATTAGAGGAGGCCTCTGACTGACCGGATGTTTTTTCAGCAATCTGATCAGGAAGATTGAGTGTAAGCCTGTAGGAATAGTCAAGTCCGGGAAGCCACTGATGTCCGGGAGTGGCATCATGGAGATGGAATGTGGCTATTGCACGGCTTTTGTCGCCGATGAATATCTGGTCGGATGGGGTGTTCTCACCCGGCCATATTATCTGTCCGTTCTGTTTCTCTTTTATCTGATATACTACGTAAATGTTTCCACCAAGCCATGCGCCATAGTTTGCGAGATGTTCTTTTTCAATCTTGTGGGGGAGCATGAACTGGATTCCATCTTTGTCAAGAGGAGTATATTTTTCAGGACTGAAGGGTAAGGTTATGCCCTCGTTATTAGGATCGGAATCCCCGAAATAAATGTAACGGTAGTCGGAGTATGCGTTGAATCCATATGGAGTCCAGAATCCGGAGACATTCGGATCACCGGCATTGCTGTCATTCTGAAGGGTGGTTGACTGCACTGGCCAGTTGTATCTTCCGAGCATCAGCACTCCTGCCACATAGACGAACTGCACTTTCAGCTCATACTCGTCAGGAATGTTATTTCTGAGGCTGATACTGACTCTGGAGAGAGCATGTCGGAAATTAACCTTTACCGGCCCCGGATGGGCTACTGCATTATAGTCGGCAGCTACGATAAGGTCTGTTTTGCCATCATTCTCATAACTTTCTATGCTTGCCACCATATTCCAATACTCGACACTCCATTTTATGTCGGTAGGGCTAACCATGAAGAAGTTTACGGGATATTCCGGCCATGAAACCTTTGGAGAATATTCCCAGGAGTTAAGCCCTGTTCTCGAGACAATCACATTGTCGAGGAGCACATGACTTGTGTATTGTCCGCGATACACGGCCGTGGTCTTGAAATTCCGTATGTTCTGAGTCGTGGTAACTCCGTCAGGTGTATTGTCGCGGGTTTCGACTGTGAATTCTATGCCATCGTCTGATGATGGTTGAGGTGAGGGCATATCGGCATCGGCCGCGCAGCTCCAGAGAGACAGGAGGCACACGGCCGATGCAAATTCAGATATGACCTTTCGGAATTTCATAGCAGGGATTCAAGGTATGATTCAGCATACTTCTGTATGCTGAATCAGAGAAGATTGTCATGCAGTTACTGATTGATTTCAATTTTATTCCCATCGTAATTGATCTCATCTACAGTCACTGTGAAGTCGATTGGCTCAAGTCCGGGCAGCTCATTAATCTTTATGTTGTAGATATAAGCTATACCTGCTTCCCAATTCATAGACTGATTGTCTTTACAGAGCGGGAATCGGATAATGCCTTTCCCATTCTCCTTATTTGCTTCCGGTGTTTTGGCATTAGGCCATAGAGTATTTCCATGTTGGTCTACAATCTCACATTCCACTTTTATATATGAACCTTCAACTTCTCCGGAAGCAACGCTTGTGGCTATGGCAAGTGTCTGTGGCATGGCAAAGGAATAATTCAGGTTCGAAAATTCTCTTGCATCGATAGTAAGGAGGTTTTCTGTTGTTTTTCCATTCGATATCCAGATATCGGCATCATCCAGATCAGACTGATTTGCCCATGTTCCGGATACAGAGGTGCCTGCTGCAGTAGTTGCTTGCGGGAAAGTGAACTGACCGGACTGTAGAATATTTTCAAACTCCACTTTGTTTACATGAACCTTGAAATTTGAATTCGTAGAGCTCATGAGCACAGCCACTCTTGACAGAGCGTGACGGAAGTTAAGTTTTACTGGCTGAGGATCAGTCATGCTTGACTGAGTCTGTTCGTAGGCCACAGAATATAGAAGATCCACTGATCCTGTGTTGTCATAATTCATTGAGAAACTATTGTCTTTGACCCCTACAGATGACGTTCTAATATCAGGAGATACCGCGTAGAAATTTACCGGGTTTGCCGGCCAGTATACAGGTGTTCCGTAATCCCATTGTATGGGGTTTCCGGATACACGGTTTACGGTAAGGTTATCCATGAACGTATTTTTATTTGTGAACGCGTTCAGAAGAAATGTCTTAATTGATTCTGTGGTGGTTTCGACATGTGCCACCCGGGGTGTGGCCGGTGCCACAACAGAGAATTTTATTTCATTCCCTGTGGTTGAGGGCGCATTATTGTCGTCATCGCTCGAACATGCGGCGGTTATGCATCCGAGTGCTAAGCAGGGGATTGCAAGAATGTTTAAGTGTTTCATATTATAATTGATTAAAGTTTCGGTTTAATAGTTAATCAGGAATAGTACGTTGACGGGATATTCAGATCCTTCTTATCAAACAATCCGGGATTGATAAAAGATTAATAGGGAAATGTTAAATCCTTCGGTTGCTGTTCTCCGTCAGGATTCCATGTCGATGATCACGAAATCCCAGCCGTCGACTCCCACATCCATTCCTCCTTGCCCGGGCTCTCCTCCGATTGCATCGGGAATGTTTATTGGAGAAAGTTCTATTAGGATGTTGAGCGGGTCAGGTGCTTTGCGGATCTGTTCCGTCACGTCAAATTTGTAGTAGAACTTCTGTCCGTCATTAAGCCAGACATATATGAGCACATAAGAAGGAATATTGAAGTCGTTTTTTCCGAAAGTCATGAGATGCCCTGTCAGACTTTCCGATTTGGGATCAGGACGGTTTATTGCGAATGGGATTGTGGTCATCTTTCCCGAGGGTCTGAGTTCGGAGCATGAATATTCCCTTGCCATGCCTGTAAGCACGGCGCAGAGTTTGTTGACATCCACGAGATTCCCGACCTTTTCGGCATTCACGGTTACTGATGGTGTGGCCTGCCGGAGAGGAACAGTGAGTATCGGATATGAAACGGAATCGGACGGCGTTTCTGATCTTGAAAATGACAGATCATTATTATCACTTACTGACACAGTCGGGATGGAACCGCACCACATTATCTGTGGCTCTTTGGCTACAGTTTCCGAACCTTCCGGCGGGCCTCCCGGGATACTTTCACGTGTGAGCGAATTAAGACCGTCGAACACTCCAGCTTCAGGAGTGGAGAAGGCGCAGGCTGAATAAGAGTCCGGGTTGAGAATCTGGGTGCGATAGGTGTCGTTATTGTAGGCTATGACAGAGTAATTGCCGGGTGGGATGTCGATTACTCCTCCTTTGGTCCCGCTGAAATCGAATCTCCATGGTGTGCCGCCGTTTTCCGGAAATAGAAACAACGCCATACCTTCTGGCGACGCATCAGGACATTCCGATATGTCGAAAGCCACTTCGATGTGTTTCCAGGGATCAGGACAGGGCTGGATGTCTTCGAAGATGCAGCTTTGGAATGCCACAGATGTGGCAGCCAGGGTAAATATTAGGCTTGAGTTTCGCATTTCATCACTACAACAAATAAGAGTGACGGTAGGTTGGCTGGTAAGAGGAAATTATAATCGTGCTGAGAAGAAGATAAAGGCGTTTCGGGAAAGTGCTGAATAATGAGCAAAAAAAGGTCTCAAAATGATGTATGAATGCGGAAAATGATGTTATTTGGAGATATAAATTGTTTATTTTGCTGCGAAATGATATATTTGTGAAAAATTCTATTTAAATTTGTAGCGTTTTAGGCATTTTGGTGTCTTTTTGATAGAGTCAAAGCAACTTCATCTTCAGATTGGAGTGTGATGAAAATCTTCAGGCAGCTTGACAATAGGCATTGCAGTTCCCGCCTATGATTATTGAGCGTTTCTCCCGGTTTACTGAAGATTTATGTTCCGTCAGAATGATCGTGTCAAGACTCACGATTCCATTACTTAACAAAAAGGTTATGAAAAAAATCCTTATCCTTGCTTCCGCAATGATATTCAGTCTTCCGTTGGTGAACGCGCGCACTATACAGGGAGTTGTCCTGTCGTCAAATGATTCTACAGCTGTTGCAGGGGCAAATTGCCGGCTCCTTTCCGACGGGAAGCTGATAGCCGGAACTGCTGCCGACGTCAACGGTGGTTTCTCTTTGGAGACTGATGAGAAATCTGCTCTGAATCTTGAAGTCTCGATGACAGGTTTTTCTCCGACAGACATAATTATAGTGTCGGGAACAAAGGATCTTGATCTCGGCACCATTTATCTTGACGAGGGAGTGGATCTTGAGGGAGTCACGGTTACTGCCAATTCAGTCATCAATTCCAAAGGGAAAACTATTGTATATCCTTCAGGAGCAGATGTCAAGGCTTCATCAACATCTATAGGTCTCTTCCAGAAACTTCCCCTCGCCGGGCTGGATGCGAATCCTATCAACAGAACCATTTCTGTTGACGGAGGGGATCCCGTGATTCTCATTAACGGGGTTCCATCGTCAGTAAGTGATTTAAATTCTTTGCAGCCTAAGGATATCGACAAGATCGAGTATTCCCGGATTATTCCGGCCCGTTATGCCGATTCAGGGAAATCAGGATTCCTCAATATCACTCTGAAAAAGCGAAATGACGGAGGCCAGGTATATGCATGGGGCAGAAGTGCCGTAAACACCGCTTTTGTAGATGCCAACATCAGGGCCTCATATCATCAGGGTCCGTCGCAGTTCACGCTGCAGTATATCCCTTCATGGCGAAATTATCAGAAGGTGTATGACAACACTACAGAAAGTTATATAGGCGATGATTTCAGGGTAGATCTTGAAGAACATGACAGGAATCCTTTCAACTATCATTATCATGCCATGAAGCTGAGATATGATTTCAGCCCGAGCACAAGAACCCTGTTTTCCGCCACATTCAGCGCCACTCCCAATTATAACAAAAGCCGGAGCATTGCCAGCACTGACGATTCCGAACTCGGAAAATACGACAACAATAATATTTCCACAAGCAAGGATTTCACCCCTTCGCTCGACCTCTTCCTGCGTCAGGATTTCAATGAAAAGAATACAATGGAAGTGCAGGTTGTGGGAACACTGAGCTCAAGCGACTATAGACGCGACAACAATTATATCTTTTCAGATGGCAGCGAAGATTCATATATAATGAATGTAGACAGCCGCAGGCGTTCACTGATCTCCGAAATCAGCTATATCCATACCTTCAGCGATAAGACCACACTTTCCGGCGGATACCAGAACACGGTATCCCGAAGCACGAATTCCTATCTGTCGTCGGATTACAAGCCTGTGCTTACCGAAAACAACAACTATGCCTATGTACGTCTCGGACAGCAGGTGGGAAAGGTATACCTTTCCTTATCGACAGGGGCCAAGATGTTCTGGATCAACAATGACCTGAACAAGCGGCATTTTGTGAGAAATCTGTCAAGCGCCCAGATTTCATGGAATATAAATCAGAATTGGAGTCTGCAGGGATTTTTCAGATACTCCCCTTATATCCCTTCGCTCACCGCTCTCACCGATTACCCGCAGCAGATCTCTCCATATCTTGTTTCAAACGGTAATCCCGACCTGAAAGTGGCTGAGAATTTCTATTACAGTATAAGTGCCGGTTATTCCTTCAGGAAGTTTCAGGCTTCATTCCAGTCTTCATATGCAGACACTGAAAAGAGTGTGATAAATGATATTTTCTATCAGGGTGACGGTCATTTCCTGTCGCAATCCGTGAACTCAAAATATCGCCGGGTTTTCCAGAATGATCTCTCTTTGCGCATCAGCGACATAAAGGGTTTCGGAGCACGTCTCTACATTTGTGTGACCCATTATCGCACAGCCGGTGAAAACTGGAGCCAGAAGCTTACGTCGTTCGACGGCAGTGTTTCCTTATGGTGGAACAAAGGCCCCTATACCATTTCTTACTGGAGGAAACTTCCCGGCAAATATCTTAACGGCCATGTAGTCGGGAAGGATGAGAACGGTGATGCCCTGCAGTTTGACTGGCAGCCCGACAAGCACTGGACAATAGGAGCGAGCTGGATGTATATGTTCGACAGGAAGGGCACGCGTTATCCGTCCTGGAATTATTCCGCCACCAATCCGTCAAGCCGAGAAAGATATATAAAGAACAACGGCAATATGATAGTTCTGTCTGTGAGCTATTCTGCTGATTTCGGTTCGATTTTCCGCACCGCCCGCAGAAATCTCAACAATTCCGACAATGGCTCGTCTCTCCTTAAGATGTAATGACAGCCTGAGTGATTAAGAATGAATATGATTCCGGATATTATCCGGTAAAAAAGGGGGCCACAGAGGAGAGTGGCTCCCTTTTTGTCTCTCATATATCCCATTCATTTGTATGGCATGTTGAAAAGTGGTATCTTTGTGGAAAATACCCGTATCACATTTTAAATTCTTACCTATGGGACTGTTGTCTTCTGAAAATATAATACTTTTCGGCTCTATCCTTCTGATTGCCGGTGTGCTGATCGGCAAGTCAAGCTATCGGTTCGGCCTGCCGTTACTTCTGATATTCCTGCTCGTCGGCATGATTTTCGGCACCGACGGCATAGGCATACAGTTCGGAGATATGGAGACAGCGCAATTCATTGGTATGATTGCATTGTGTATTATTCTTTTCTCCGGTGGCATGGGCACAAAGCTGTCGGCCATACGCCCCGTGATTCTTCCGGGACTTATTCTTTCGACAGTCGGAGTGTTGCTGACAGCATTGGTCACGGGTTTGTTCATATGGTGGCTCTCCGGGATGAGCTGGACTAACATTCATTTCGCATTCATCCCTTCGCTGTTGCTTGCCGCCACTATGTCATCCACCGATTCCGCTTCGGTGTTCGGAATCCTTGGCAGTCAGAAAGTGGCCTTGCGTAACCATCTCCGTCCTATGCTGGAGCTTGAGAGCGGATCCAATGATCCGATGGCATATATGCTGACAATCATTCTCATTGAGGCCATCACTGCAGGAAGCAGATTGTCGGCGGGATCAATCGCGGGGGAGCTGTTGCTGCAGTTCGGAGTAGGAGCTGCCGGTGGTTTTCTGATGGGGAAGCTTACTCTGTGGCTCATCGGAGCATATATGCGTATCGGAAAAAGCGCGAAGTCGAAGGAGGACACAGCACAGGCCACGTCAATGATCTCGATCCTGATGATTGGATGTGTGTTCTTCACATTCGCAGTTACCACCGCTCTTTCGGGCAACGGTTATCTCGCAGTCTATATCTGCGGAATTATTATCGGAAACGCCACGCTCCCGAATTACAGGGGTATCAGTAAGTTTATCGACGGTATGACATGGCTTGCACAGATTGTAGTCTTCCTGATGCTTGGTCTGCTTGTGAATCCACATGAGATGATAGATGTGGTGGCAGTGTCGGTACTCATAGGAGTCTTCATGATTCTTGTGGGACGTCCTTTGAGCGTATTCCTTTCTCTTGCTCCTCTGCGCAGGATATCCACACGCTCCAAGATGTTTATCTCATGGGTAGGATTGCGCGGAGCCGTGCCTATCATTTTTGCAACTTATCCTGTGGTGGCGGATATAGAGGGCGCAAGTCAGATTTTCAATATAGTGTTTTTTGTGACGATCATATCTCTCCTTGTGCAGGGCACGACGGTCATAGCCTCGGCACGTCGCCTGAATCTTATAGACCCGGATGCTAAAGAGGAGGTGGATTTCGGAGTTGAACTTGCGGATGAACTTCCCACCACGCTGCAGACGCTCACACTCTCAGACAGACATCTTGCGGCAGGCAACACATTGCGCGATATGCAATTGCCTTCCGGCTCTCTTGTGATGATGATTCGCCGTGGCTCCCGTTATATTGTGCCTAACGGCTCACGCCGCCTTCATCCCGGCGACATCCTTCTCATAATCAAGGAGGAACCTGTGGAATGAATAAGGTCAGCTTGTAAGACGGATTGTCGGGTGTGGAATACGCTCTTAGGATTGCGCTCTAAACGCCTGATCTTGCATGCCGTTTACCAGTTTTCATCTCTGTAGAAGTCATCGTGAGCATCGGAATAATGACTGTCGTTATCGTAAAGGAAGTCATTATATATCTCCTGATTCAGCTCAAAGTCATCAATCTGGTCTTGAAGCATGTCGATCTCATCCTGGATCATGTCAAAGTAGTCTGAAGTCTCGTCGCAGCCATCGAGTTGACTTTCAAGGTCGTCTATGCGACTTTGAAGTTCTTCGGCATCATAATCTTCCATATCGGCTGCCAACCTCTCGTAAGCGGTTCTGTTATAATTCTCATTCCCTCTTTTATGGTTTAGGATTGAGTGGGGCATACTGTCGTTGTTGCCGTAATACCCCATATCCGGATCGTAGTTATTGGGAATGGGTTGCCGGTCGTTCTGAGGCTTATTTGAAAACCAATTGCGAATGATGTTGAAAATGGCAAGATTGCCGAGAAAGTTCCAGAGAGACATGGGCAGAAAGAATTAAATGAAATTATGACTTGCTGGTTATTATAACAACGGATATTATAGGGCTTATTGTCAGTCAGATTGCTTCAAATCGCCAGGATGTGAAGTTTTAAGAAAAAAAAGAGTAATTTTGCATCATGGAACTGAAGATAGAGAAAGAATTTCTTGAAAGAGTGCCCGGCTACAGGGCATTGATTATAGAGTGTGAGGTAGATAACAGTGAAACCTCGGCCGGCCAGCGTGAGGAGATGGCTAAACTGTCGGATGATATAGCATCCCGTTATCGGGTGGAGGATATCAACAAGCGTGCGGCTATAGCAGCCACACGGAAAGCATATAAAGCCTGCGGAAAGGATCCCAACCGCTATCGCCCTTCGCAGGAACAGCTTATGAGGCGGATTGTAAGGGGACTTGGCCTTTACACAGTAAATGCGGTGGTTGATGCCGGAAACATGTTTTCACTGCTCACGGGTTGTTCCGTTGGTTGTTTCGACGCCTCAAAGGTGGAGGGGGATCTGCTCACTCTTGGAATAGGGAGGAAGGATGAACCGTATGAGGGCATAGGCCGCGGACCGCTCAATATCGAAGGTCTGCCGGTGTTCCGTGATTCTGCGGGAGGAATAGGCACACCCACGTCTGACAACGAACGCACAAAAATAGAACTCACCACAAAAGAGATGCTTGTTACTGTTCACCTCTTTGACCCATCTCTTGACATGGATGAGGTGACGGCATTGTTTAAAGATATTTTCTCCAGACATTGCGGCGGAAGAAACTATAGGATGAAGACGTTTGTGGTTAATAATATTTAAATTGGTGGGTAATTCATGGATTTTTTGTAAATTTGCAGTTTGAAGTGCTAAAAATTTAGTTTTTACGCTTCGCAATGTGAATTCACGGATAGCGCCGGTGAGTGTCCATCAGATTCCACGACAATACTCCGGCTTTAAAGATCTAAATAAAAATGGCAAAACAAGAAGACGTTTTCAAGACCATTGTGGCCCATGCCAAGGAGTATGGGTTTGTGTTTCAGTCAAGTGAAATCTATGACGGACTTTCGGCCGTGTATGACTACGGTCAGAACGGTGTGGAGCTCAAGAACAATATCAAGCGCTACTGGTGGGAGGCTATGACCATGCTCCACGACAATATCGTGGGCATCGACTCGGCCATCTTCATGCACCCCACCATCTGGAAGGCATCGGGACATGTGGATGCGTTCAACGATCCTCTGATCGACAACAAGGATTCCAAGAAGCGTTACAGGGCAGACGTGCTCATTGAAGAGGAGATTGCCAAGTTTGACGAAAAGATTAACAAGGAGGTTGCCAAGGCTGCCAAACGTTTTGGAGAGAGCTTCGACGAGGCGATGTTCCGACAGACAAATCCGAGAGTGCTCGAGCACCAGAAAAAGCGCGACGAGCTTCACGAGCGTTTCTCTGTGGCCATGAACGCCAACGATCTCAACGACCTCCGTCAGATCATTCTTGATTATGAGATTGTGGATCCCATTTCCGGAACAAAGAACTGGACAGACGTGCGTCAGTTCAACCTCATGTTCAAGACCGAGATGGGTTCGACAGCCGACGGCGCGATGGAGGTATATCTCCGTCCGGAGACCGCCCAGGGCATCTTTGTCAACTATCTCAACGTGCAGAAGACAGGCCGCATGCGTCTCCCCTTCGGTATCGCACAGATCGGCAAGGCCTTCCGCAACGAGATCGTGGCCCGTCAGTTCATCTTCCGCATGCGCGAGTTCGAGCAGATGGAGATGCAGTTCTTCGTGCGTCCCGGCGAGGAGCTCAAATGGTTCGATTCATGGCGTCAGACCCGTCTGAAATGGCACAAGGCCCTCGGCCTCGGCGATGAGAAATATCGCTTCCACGACCACGAGAAGCTGGCCCACTACGCCAACGCCGCCACCGACATCGAATTCCAGATGCCGTTCGGCTTCAAGGAGGTGGAGGGTATCCACTCACGCACCAACTTCGACCTCTCGCAGCATGAGAAGTTCTCCGGCAAAAAGATACAGTATTTCGATCCCGAGCTCAACGAGAGCTATACTCCTTATGTGATCGAGACTTCGATCGGAGTTGACCGTATGTTCCTGAGCGTGCTCTGCAGCTGTTATGAAGATCAGCAGCTCGAAGGTGGCGACCACCGTGTTGTGCTCCATTTCCCGGCTCCTCTCGCTCCCGTGAAGTGTGCCGTGCTTCCTCTTGTGAAGAAAGACGGTCTCCCTGAGAAGGCCCGTGAGATCCAGCATAAGCTTCGTTTCGATTTCACCTGTCAGGTGGATGAGAAAGACTCTATCGGCAAACGCTACCGCCGTCAGGATGCCATCGGCACACCTTACTGCATCACCGTTGACCATCAGACCCTCGAAGACAACACCGTTACACTCCGCCATCGCGACAGCATGGAGCAGGAACGTGTGAATGTGGATGATCTCGAGAAGATCCTGGCCGAGAAAGTGAGCCTTAACAGCCTGCTTCGCAAGCTTCTCTGAACAAGAGAGCGGATGTGTCCGTTTTACCGTTGTCGGGGATGATTCCCCCGGCATCGGACCGGCAATCTGTCTGCGGAGTGTCCGGCCGGAATGTAAGAGTAAATTTAACGAATGAAGATGAAATCAATTGTCAACAAATTCCTGATGGCAGTCGTGGCGATAGTCATGACATCATCGCTGTCTTCCTGCAATTACAACTCACTTGTTGATAAGCAGCAGACCGTAGACCAGGCGTGGGCCCAGGTCGAGAACCAGTATCAGCGTCGTGCCGACCTGATTCCCAACCTCGTGAACACCGTGAAGGGTTATTCCACTCACGAGAGCGAGACCCTCCAGAAAGTGACTGAGGCCAGAGCCAAAGCCACCTCGATCACCATCGACGCCGATAATCTCAACGAGGAGACTCTTGCCAAGTTCCAGCAGGCACAGGGTGAGCTCTCACAGGCTCTGAAATCTCTGTTGGCAGTGACAGAGGCATATCCCGATCTTAAGGCCAATGAGAACTTCATGAACCTTCAGACTCAGCTTGAAGGGACAGAAAACCGCATAGCCACAGAGCGCATGCGCTACACTGAGGCTGTGAAAGACTACAACACGAGCATAAAGAAATTCCCCACCACCATCTATGCCGGATGGTTCGGATTCACTCCCAAGCCTCAGTTCAAGGCGGATGCCGGTGCGGAGAAAGCTCCTGAAGTGAAATTCTAAACTAACAGAGAAGAAACGAAATGAAAATCTCCAGATTCGGATTTTTGGTGTTGCCTGCCATGTTGTTTGCCATGTCGTCTTGTCTTGGCGATGACGGTATCGATGAAGACTACAGGGAATGGTATGACCAGAACGATGAATACATAAAGAAAGCAGAGACAAGCGGGGAGTATCAGAAGATTGTTCCGGCTTGGGACAAAGGGGCGTTCGTGCTTATGAAATGGCACAACGACAGACTTGAGACTGAAAACAATCTCTCGCCTCTCGACAACTCCACTGTCAAGCTGAAATATATGCTCACAAATATCAATGGTGATACGATTGACTCGTCATATTCACTGACAGACAGTCTCTATGAGTGTAAACCCAACGATATGGTGACAGGATTCTGGGTTGCCACCACCAATATGCATGTGGGTGACAGCGTGACAGCGGTCGTGCCTTTCGGATGCGGTTACGGCGTGAACGGCAGCGGAGCGATCCCTCCTTACTCCACTTTGATTTTCCAGATCAAGCTTGACAGCATTGTGAGCCTTTTCCAATAAGGATTAACATTCGTTCAGGCATGATCAGTGCATTTTAACGTTATGAGTTATCGTCAGGGAATATATAGAATCTTTCCGTTTGGAATGCTTTCAACCTTATTGGCAATTGCGGTTTCCTGCGGATCCACTGAGAAGACCGAGCGTGTCGTGGCTGATATAGAGGCCGCTCAGATGGAGGGGCGCAACAGTGCGCGCGACATCATCAACAAAGAGTGGCGTGACACAGTTGCATTGGAGGCAAGCTTAAAAGCGGCGAGAGCTCAGAAACTCAGATATGACAGCACCGGACATCCGGAATGTGGAGCCGCTTTCGATACCACTTTTCTGCGGACCATCCGGGCAGTGAAGCCTGAACTGGAGCGACTGGCTACCGCCAATCGATAAAACATAGAATATAAAATAGACCGGCAATGCTGATTCAAGCATTGCCGGTTTTATTTTCCACGCCTATCCCGAAGAGGGCGAAGTCATAGATGCATGGGTCGTCCGGTCGAAGGGTGCGCAATAAAGAGGTGAGCTGTTCCACGCTTTTCCGGTCGTTGGCTTTTCTGGAAAGAAGACCGAGTTCGCGTGACACATTCCCCACGTGCACGTCGAGGGGTATGAAGAGCTTGCTTTTGGGAATTGATTTCCAAAGGCCCATGTCAACGATTCCGTCGTCGCGCACAAGCCAGCGGAGCGCCATGTTTATGCGTTTTAGGGCTGTGTTGTCAAGGTGTACCGGAAGGCACTGGCTGCAGGTGGCGCCATTGTTGACATCGCACATCACCTTCTGAAGTTCTGCCACAAGTTTCCATGCGGGAGCCTCGTCTTCACCGGCTCTTACGTGGGCGGCAAAGGCATCAAGACTACCGTAGCGGCTGTATACCTCGTGAAGTCCCCGCAAAAAGTAAATGAAATGCCGGCCGAAGAATGTGCGGTGGAGATTCATGTCCGGATTCAGATCCTCATATCCTTTGTCCATTACATAGGCATAGGGCTGGTGGTCCATAAGAGAGAGCATTCGTTCGGCATCCCGGCAGATCATCTTGCGGTTGCCCCAGGCTATGATGGCCGACAGCAGAGCTGTGATTTCCACATCCTGAAGGCGGTCGAATCTTCGTGGAAACTGCACTGGATCCTTGTCTATGAATTCCACGCAGTTAATACGTTCAGCCTCCGAATCAAGCAGAAAGCGTATGTCGGGAGAGACGGAAGTTATAATTTCAGTCATGGTGTTCAGTATTTGATTCTGGCAGGTTCACTTTCGCGGTTCATTCGGTCGACCGACGTAACGACATACGTGCATTTTCTTATTGATTTGTCATCATCGTCGCCGATAAGTACTCTTGTGAGGGGAGTCATTGAAATAATGGCCTGTGAATCCTCAAGATCGATTTTTTCTCCGGGGAAGAACTGATAGACCATAAATTTTACGGCGTCTGTCTCTTTCTGATTCTTACTGTCGGAATGCGGGGGAGTCCATGACAGAAATACTTTGCCGTCGGAATTGGAAAGACGGATGTTTTCAACGGGAGCGGGCCTGAGTTCTTTGTCGCCATAAGCCGGGGGCAGCGCTATCGTGGACTGGTGTTTCATCGCGAGGGAATCGGCAACTCCTTTCATGTTGGAGGTGACCCAATAACCATGCCACCACACATTGCCCTGCACATTTGGGAGCTCACGCGAGATCCTCACCTTTGTGGCAAGTTCGTTCTTGTCATGGTTTTTAGGATCGGGGGTATTCATAGTGCGGTTCACATCCTGACCGATATAAATGTCAACGTCGGAGGCATTGTCGTTCCACCATTTCGCGAGGCTTCGGCTTGGAGCCGCCTTCATGTCGAGTGTCCAGTAAAGCTGTGGTGCGAGATAGTCGATCCATCCGTTTTTAGCCCACAGGAGCACGTCGGCATAAAGATCGTCGTAGTTCTGAAGACCGGAGCTTTCGCTTCCGCGGGGATCTGACTTCTTGTTTCTCCAGATTCCGAACGGACTGACCCCGAACCTCACCCATGGCTTCTCGCCTTTGATTGTTCCGTTGAGCTGCTCAATCAGGAGATCCACGTTGTTTCGGCGCCACTGGTTACGGTCGATTCCATTGCCGAACTTGCGATAGCTTGCGTCGTCGGCATTGAATTTCTTGCCGTTGGCGGGGTAAGGATAGAAATAGTCGTCGATATGGATGGCATCAACGTCATATCGCCGAACGATGTCGCGCACCACCTCACATATGAAATCACGGTTCTCCTTATACGCGGGGTCGAAGAATGTCTGACCATTGAATTTCACAAACCGGTGTGGCTCTTTTTTCGAAAGATGGGACGCAGGGAGTATCTCTTTGGCTGAAGAGGTGACACGGTATGGATTGAGCCATGCGTGGAATTCCATGCCGCGGTTGTGGGCCTGGCGGATGGCATATTCCATAGGATCCCATTCCGGGTTAGGTGCTTTGCCACGTTTTCCGGTGAGCCATGCAGTCCAAGGCTCAAGGTCCGATTTATACATAGCGTCAGCCGTGGGCCTTACCTGGAATATCACGGCGTTGCAGCCTGCGTCCTGAAGCCGCTGAAACTGATCGTCGATATATTTTTTGGCCTGTTCTGTGGTCTTGTTCTGCCATTGTGTCTGTCCTATTACATGAAGCCATGCGCCTCGGAATTCTCGTTTGGGATTAGGAGCTTCGGATTTGGCACATGCCGGAACCGGAAGAAGAGAAACTGAAAATAATAGCATGGCTGCTGCGGCCATGCGACCTGATAATGCATTCATGACACAAAATTACTAAATCCTGTCAATAATCGCAACAAACTGACAACTTGATTCAGACTGAGATCATCATGCCCTTAAAGTGTCAGATGTTTTGCCGTTGCTGGCAGGAGTGCTCTTAATGGCGGGTTATGCGGAATAATGTGGTAAATAAGATTATAAATAATTATGTTTAACATTAATTAACAATTCGGGGGGGTAAATATGAAATTGTGATTATATTTGCAAAGTATTTCAGAGCCTACATGCAGAGAGATTTAATATCTCAATACTTGAGAATATTCGATAATTATGAGTACAACTATTTTGGGAAAGATTTTTGATAGAAAACAAAAAAGAGAAGTGAAGCTTTTTAACGGAACCATTCTTCGATTTGAAAGGATTTTTCTTTGGAAAGGAAAATGGATGGACGATCGCGGCAATGAATGGGTGCGCCGTAATGACAAGTTTTATCAACTGTGAGTCATAAGATGAATCCTGAACTGTAAGGAGACGCCTCAGGAGTTGCCATTTACGATATAATTTTGTAATTTTGCGACAAAATAACAAAAGTATATACTTAATTTCATCATGAGCGAATTAGCCACAAAATACAGCCCTTCAGAGGTGGAGGACAAATGGTATGCTTACTGGATGGAGCATGGACTTTTCCATTCGGAACCAGATAACCGCGAACCCTTCTGCATTGTGATTCCGCCGCCAAACGTGACAGGCGTGCTTCACATGGGGCATATGCTTAACAACACCATCCAGGATATCCTAGTGCGCAGGGCGCGCATGATGGGGAAAAACGCCCTTTGGGTGCCCGGCACCGACCATGCGGCAATCTCCACAGAGGCCAAGGTGGTGGCGAAACTCGCCAAGGACGGAATAAAGAAAACCGATCTCACACGTGAGGAATTCCTGAGCCATGCCTGGGACTGGACACACAAATATGGAGGCATCATCCTTCAGCAGCTCCGTAAATTGGGAGCGTCTTGCGACTGGGACCGCACAGCATTCACCATGGACGAGATCCGCTCGAAGAGTGTGATGCGTGTGTTCTGCGATCTCTACAACCGCGGCCTCATCTATCGTGGCGTGAGAATGGTGAACTGGGATCCGAAAGCCCTCACGGCTCTCTCTGACGAAGAGGTGATCTATAAAGAGGAACAAAGCCATCTTTTCCATCTCAGATATATGGTGGAGGGTGAGGAAGGCAAATATATCGTTGTGGCCACAACACGTCCTGAAACCATTCTCGGTGACACCGCAGTGTGTGTGAATCCCAATGATGAGCGCTACACATGGCTCAAGGGTAAACGTGTGATTGTGCCTATGGTGGGAAGGTCAGTTCCCATTATCATGGACGATTATGTGGAGATGGACTTCGGCACAGGATGCCTCAAGGTGACACCTGCACATGACGTTAACGACTACATGCTCGGTGACAAATATAATCTCGAGACGATCGATATCTTTAACGACAACGGCACAATCTCGGAAAAGGGTGGAATGTATGTCGGAATGGACCGCTTTGACGTCCGCAAGCAGATCATGAAAGATCTTGCTGAGGCCGGACTCGTGGAGAAGGTGGAGGATTATGTAAACAAAGTCGGTCACAGCGAGCGCACTGACGCGGTGATCGAGCCCAAACTCTCCATGCAGTGGTTTGTGAAGATGCAGGATCTTGCAGTTCCTGCTCTCGAGGCTGTGGAAACCGACTATATCAAGTTTGTTCCTGCCAAATACAAGAACACCTACCGTTACTGGATGACAAACATCAAGGACTGGTGTATCTCCCGCCAGCTCTGGTGGGGCCATCAGATTCCCGCATGGTATCTTCCCAACGGTGGTTATGTAGTGGCTGAGACTGAAGAGGAGGCACTTGCCAAGGCTATTGAGAAGAGCGGAGACGCAAGCCTCACACTCTCTGACCTCAAGCGCGATCCTGACTGCCTCGACACATGGTTCTCATCATGGCTATGGCCCATCTCCCTCTTTAACGGAATCCTTGATCCCGACAACGAGGAGTTCAAATATTACTATCCCACCACCGACCTTGTGACAGGTCCGGACATCATCTTCTTCTGGGTGGCGCGTATGATCATCGCCGGCTATGCTTTTGCCGGAGACAAACCTTTCAGTAATGTTTACTTCACAGGTATCGTGCGTGACAAGATCGGCCGTAAGATGTCGAAATCCCTCGGCAACTCCCCCGATCCCCTTGAACTTATAGATAAATTCGGAGCTGACGGAGTGCGCATGGGCATCATGCTTGCGGCTCCCGCAGGCCACGACATCATGTATGATGATTCACTTTGTGAGCAGGGTCGTAACTTCTGCAACAAGATATGGAATGCATTCCGTCTCGTAAAGGGTTGGGAAGTCGACTCTGAGAAGGAGCAGCCTGAATCCGCGAAGAGAGGCATCGAATGGTTTGAAGCTGAGATGAACAGAACTCTCATCGAGGTTGAGGACCTCATGGGCAAGTTCCGTATCTCAGAGGCCCTTATGGCTATCTATAAGCTTTTCTGGGACGAATTCTCGTCATGGTATCTTGAAGTTGTGAAACCGGCATACGGCAGTCCTATGGATAAAGCCACTTATGAGGCCACACTTCACTTCTTTGACACACTTCTCCGTCTTCTTCATCCTTTCATGCCGTTTATCACAGAGGAGCTTTGGCAGCATCTCTATGAGCGCAAGGAAGGGGAGAGCATCATGACCGCCCAGCTGCCTGTAGCTGACAGTTATGACGAGGCTATCATTGCTAAATTCGATCATCTCAAAGAGGTGATTGCTGGAATCCGCACCATCCGTAAGCAGAAGCAGATTCCCCAGCGTGATGCACTTGAACTTTTGGTGAAAGGTGCTCATGACGCTTACCTCGACAGCATACTCACCAAGATGGGCAATATCTCAGAAATAAAGAGTGTGGAAGAGAAGCCTGCAGCCGCAGCATCTTTCATTGCCGCAGCTACAGAGTATAGTGTGCCTTTGGCCGACAATATCAATGTTGAGGAGGAACTCAAGAAACTTACCGCTGATCTTGAATATCAGCAGAAGTTCCTTGAAAGTGTGAGAAAGAAACTTTCGAATGAGAAGTTTGTGGCAAACGCTCCTGAGAAGGTAGTTGCTCTGGAAAAGAAGAAGGAGAGTGACGCTCTCGAGAAGATTGCCGCCATCAATGCCGCAATTTCAGCACTGAAAGGATAATATATTATTGATATATAATTGACTCTAAGAGAGTCTTATAATTTAATTGCAATGCATGTCCGATCTTTTGATCAGCTCATGCATTGCTTTTTTTTGAATGTTTTTGCCGGATAATGAAGAGGAACGTGAATGGAAGGGTAATTTTGCTGTAAAAAAGTTATGGCGGAATTTCAGAAACTTATTCCTTTTATTTTTCATTTTGCAGCAGGAGTGTACGGACGTGAAGGAACGGATCTTCTCCTTCCTCCTGAGGAGCAGTTTGAGATAGCAAGCCGGAAAGGCTGGAGCAATGACCCTGATGATCCCGGTGGTGCCACAATGATTGATGTCACTCTCGGAGCCTATCGCACTTATCGGAAAAGATGTGGTAAGCCTATGCCAGATGAATCGGCTCTTCGCAATATCACTTTTAGAGAATGGAGCGATATCCTGAAAGAGATGTATTGGGATCTCTGGCTTGCCGATGAAATAGAATCACAGGGTGTGGCCAATATACTTGTTGACTGGGTGTGGGCATCCGGAGCCGGCAGCATACGGAAAGCCCAACGTATATTAGGAGTAAGAAGTGATGGTAAGGTGGGGCCTGTCACTCTCAAAGCCATCAACAGTTCTGATCCGGAAAAACTCTTTTTCAGAATCAGGGATGCCAGAGAGCATCATTATCGCGGATGTCGGGGAGCCTGGAAATATCTCAACGGTTGGCTGAGACGACTCAGTGCCCTCCAGCCTGACGGGAGATTCAGAATCAATGGAAGAGTGTATTAATTCAGGGCATATCACTATCCGGATAATACACCTTCATACAGTAAGGTAATACACCATTATACAGTTCAGGAGAGTATTTTTCTCATGATTTTGGGCTTTACAAAGCTTAAAATTGAGAAAAATACTCTCTTTGTGGTAAATTATAAATCGCTTATATTTAAATCAATAGCAGAAGATTGTCAAGGTCGTTGAAATTTTTTCAAAAAAAATCGATGAAAAATTTTGTCAGTTTACAGAAAGTGTCTACCTTTGCGGTGTACTAATATACTAATACACTATGTTAACAGTATCCGACATCACCTATTCCTACGGGCGGCACAAAAAGCCCGTGTTGGAAAATTATTCGCTCGAGATCCCTTCGGGCACTATATGCGGACTCCTCGGACGCAACGGGGCAGGAAAGTCTACACTCCTTTACCTTATCACAGGATTGCTCCGTCCTCAGAAAGGGGGGATTGTTTACAACGGTCTTAATCCTGAAGACAGAAAAACCGAATTTTTAAGTGACGTCTTCATTGTGCCTGAGGAATTTATGCTTCCGAACGTGAAACTCTCTGAGTATGTAAAAGTAAACGCACCTTTCTATCCCCGCTTCTCCATGAGCGACCTGGAGAATCATCTTTCCACATTCGAACTCTCCGCCGATGTTCATCTCGGAGAACTTTCGATGGGTCAGAAAAAGAGAGTGTTCATCAGTTTCGCCCTTGCCTGCAACACCTCGCTTCTTATACTCGACGAACCGACCAACGGACTCGATATTCCCGGAAAGCGTCTTTTCAGGAAAGCCGTGCTCAACGGTATGACCGATGACAAGACGGTGGTGATATCCACTCATCAGGTGTATGACGTGGAGAAGATAATCGACCATGTGGTCATAACCGACACAGATGGCGTGCTTCTGGATGCAAGCGTGATGGATGTAACCACAAAACTTGCCTTTACCTATACCGGCGACCGCCAGCGTATAAGCGAGGCACTGATTGCCCTTGACGCACCCGGCGGAGCCAACATTGTGGAGATCAACAACGGAAGCCAGGAGACAGACATCAACCTTGAGAGTCTCTTTGAACTGACCCGTCAGAATCCTGCCGCACTTGCCCGGTTATTTGCAAAATAAATACAAGAAAACAGACATATCATATGGAAACAACAGTATCCAGACCAAATACATTTCTTCTCAACATAAAGAAGGATTTTGTAGAGAATAGAAAAAGCATACTTCTTGGAGTAGGAGCCCTCTGGGTGATATATCTTCTTGCAGGAGTTTTGATGGGATATAATATTGACGGCGGAGGAATCGGAGAGATCATATTGCTCGGAATCATCTCGCTTGTGTTGGGTTGCATAGGAGCATCCTTCATCTTCTCCGACATGAAGACGAAACAGGGGAGAATATCCGCGATCATGACTCCGGCCACGCAATTTGAGAAATTCCTGACAAGATGGCTCGCGGCGGTTCCGATGCTTCTCATATTATTGAGCATAGGATGTGTGCTGACCGAGGCAGCAAGAATATGCACATGCTGGCTCACCGTCGACTCCGAAAGCATACCAAAAGGATATATGCACTTTATTGATGTGGAGAATCTGCTGGATGTCATTTTTATGAAGAAGGGTGCGTTCATTTTTCCGATAGCATCATTCCTTTTCAACCAGGCCTTCTTCCTTTTCGGAGCAATACTATGGCCCAAGCTCTCTTTTGTGAAGACACTTGTGGCTCTCTGGGTTTTTCAGATGGTGCTGAGCATCCTGTCAGTAAGTGTGTTCAGATACATATCTCCCGATTTGGTAGCATGGCTTGACAGCGATAGTTTTATCTTTGCCTTCAATACCGTTTTGCTCCTTATAACTGCCGTTCTTTACGCGCTGACTTACTGGCGCTACCGCCGCAGTCAAGTAACTTACCGATTATTCTGATACTGCATGGATTTCAATGAAAACAAACCTATTTATCTGCAGATAGCCGACAGTATCATGGATGCGGTGCTCGACGGGAGATACAAATGCGACTCCCGGCTTCCGTCCGTGAGAGAATATGCCGCGAAAGTGGAGGTGAACGCCAACACCGTGATGCGGGCATACGACTGGCTGCAACAGCAGATGGTGATTTATAACAAGCGGGGCATCGGCTTCTTTGTGCTTGGCGAAGCCGACAAGCGCATTCTCGAAATGCGCAGGAACATATTCTTCAGGGAGGAGGCGGAATATTTCTTCTCGCGACTCTCTTCGTTCGGAATAACCCCCGACGGACTTTCCGATCTTTACTCCACTTATCTTCAGAAAAAGCAAGCTTATGGCAACTGAAATCAACAACCCGGATAATGACATCGTAATCAAACTCGACGATGTCAACAAGACATATCAGGGAGCTGTGCCCCTTCACGTGCTGAAGGGGATCAACCTCGAGATCAGGAGAGGGGAACTCGTGTCGATCATGGGGGCCTCCGGTTCCGGAAAATCGACTCTGCTCAATATTCTCGGAATCCTCGACAACTATGACTCAGGCAGCTACTTCCTCGACAATACCCTTATCAAAAATCTCAGTGAGAACAAGGCCGCGGAATACCGCAACCATATGATCGGATTCGTTTTCCAGTCGTTCAATCTCATCAACTATAAGAATGCCATGGAGAATGTGGCCCTCCCGCTTTTCTATCAGGGTGTGTCGCGCAAGAAGCGAAACCGTCTTGCAATGGAGCAGCTTGAGAGAATGGGTCTTGCCGACAGGGCAACCCACCTTCCCGGAGAGATGAGCGGCGGCCAGAAACAGCGTGTGGCCATCGCACGGGCCATGATCACCAATCCCGCACTCATACTTGCCGATGAACCTACGGGCGCTCTTGACAGCAAGACGTCGCACGACGTGATGAACATTTTCCGTCAGCTCAACAAGGAGGAGGGGAAAACAATCGTGATTGTCACCCACGACCCCGGAGTGGCTGAGCAGACCGACCGTCTTATCCGCATCTCCGACGGTGTTATCGTGCCGGCTGTCATTCCAGCCGACGGAATCGAAAAACCCCAGGCATGTGTCATGCCCGACGGCGAGATTATCACAACCCCGGAAATTGTGTAGCGATGACAGATCTTGCAAGAGAAATAGGACAGACCCTGAGCCATAACAAACTGCGCACAGCTTTGACAGGAATTGCCGTGACGTGGGGCATATTCATGCTCATAGTTCTTCTGAGCATGGCCCGTGGCGTGACCAACTCCTTCGAATATAATATGCTCAGAAGCAACAACGCACAGATCAGGGTTTATTCCGGTAAGACCTCCATGCCTTACAAGGGTAACAGGGAGGGTCGCTATATCGATTTCGACGAGACTGACATGAATGTGATCCCGAGGGAAAACCGGAAATATGTTGACAAGATCACGTCTACCGTGAGCGGAGGAGGAACCTTGAGCGCCAACGGAAAGACAGTGAGCCAGAGCTACTCCGGTGTTTTTCCCGATGCTTTGTCGTCCAACCGCGGAACTATGAAGATGGGACGATTCATCAACGGGCGTGACATGAAGATCAATGCAAAGTCGATGGTGCTTCCGGAATATTACGCAAAACAGCTTTTCCCGCCTGACGGTAAGGATGCTCTCGGAAAATACGTGAACTGCAACGGACTCTCCTATATGGTGGTGGGTGTCTACGAAAGCGATTGGAACAAGTCGGTCTACATTCCCTTCACCACGGCGAGAAAACTCGCCTCCGGTAAGCGCAGGCTTAACAATATAGATGTGGAGCTTAAGAACGTTTCCACCGAGGAGGACGGCACAGATGCCGAAGAGGGACTGAGATCCACCCTCTCGCGGCTGCACGGGTTCTCGCCGGATGACGAGAACGCTGTCTGGATTTCCAACTATTTCAAAAACGCACTGACCGGACAGAATGCCATGGGGATACTCAACACCTGTGTGTGGGTGCTCGGAATCCTGACGCTGCTGACAGGAATAGTGGGAATCAGCAACATCATGTTCGTGACGGTGAAAGAACGTACTCATGAGATCGGTATCCGCAGAGCCATAGGAGCCAAGCCCCGCAAGATACTCACCCAGGTGATAGCCGAATCGGTGTCGATAACCGTGCTGTTCGGATATATCGGAATAGTGTTCGGAATGGTGGTGACACAGCTGCTGACGTCCATTATCGGTGATGCCGAGATGCTTCGCAATCCGACCGTGAGCATTTCCATAGCCGTCGAGGTGACTCTGGTGCTGGTTGTGGCAGGAGCACTGGCCGGACTATTCCCGGCATTGAAAGCTTTGAAAGTTAAACCCGTGGAGGCATTGCGCGACGAATAACAGAGATAAGATATGAAACTGACAATATTCGACATAGAAAACTGGAAGGAGATAGGCGCGACCCTTGCCCGCAACAAGACGCGGACATTCATGACCGGCTTCGGTATCTTCTGGGGAGTGGCGATGCTTGCGCTCCTGATGGGAGGAGCCAACGGTGGCGAGGGTATTCTGAAAAGGAACTTCGCTGGTTTCTCCACCAACAGCGCGGGTATTATTCCCTCTGCCACAACCATGCCTTACAAAGGATATCAGAAGGGGCGCAACTGGCAATTCGACATTACCGACGTGGAGATAATCCGCCAGTCGTTTCCGGAACTGAAAGCGGTGATTCCTGTCTATCAGAAGTGGGACTCCAATTTCAAATACGGCAAAAACTCCTACGCAGGACAAACCGTAGGAGCCGAGGCCAATTATCTTGACATGACCACTCCTAAATACTACTGCGGACGATTCATCAATGACGCGGATGTATCCGCTGAGAGAAGGGTGGCCGTGATCGGAAAGAAAGTGGCGAGCCAGCTGTTTCCGGGCGATGAGGAACCCCTCGGGCGGATGGTTGACGTTAACGGAACCTCCTATTCGGTGATAGGGGTGGTGGGTGACGAAGGTGAGGTGCACATCAACGGATCGCTTGAAGAGGGAGTAGTGATTCCGGCATCCACTTTCAGACGTGTCAACGGCTACGGCGACAAGGTAGACTTCATGATGATGGTGGGCCGTGACGACGCTAAACTTTCCGACCTGATTCCGAAGATTGAATCCGTGATCTATCGGCGCCACGACATCCATCCTGATGACAAAGGGGCGATATGGGCCGTAAACATCGCAGAGATGTTTGAGCAGGTTGGAATGCTGTTTACGGGAATTGACCTTCTCGCACTCTTCATCGGTGTCTCGACACTGCTGGCCGGTGTGATCGGAATCGGCAATATCATGTGGGTGATCGTAAAGGAACGCACTCAGGAGATCGGAATACGCCGTGCCATCGGTGCAAAACCTAAGGACATAATAATTCAGGTGCTCTGCGAAGGAGCTGTGCTGACGGTAATATCCGGACTTGCCGGACTCACATTCGCTGCCATTATTCTCGGAGTGATGCAGCACATCAATAATCCTCCGGGCTCTGTGGCGCCTGCCAATTTCCAGCTGGGCTTCACAACAGCCATCGGCATCCTCGTGACTTTCATAATACTCGGACTCCTGGCCGGACTGATCCCCTCGATCAAGGCTATGCGTATCAAACCGGTGGAGGCCATAAATTCGAAATAACAGAAAACCAAAACATATCATCATAATGAAAAAATTCTTCAAAATCCTGCTTTGGGTGATTATCGGCCTCATCTTTGCCGGCACCTTCGTCTATCTTTATCTTAATTCGAAGAAAGAGGATGAGAAATATTCCCTTCAGTATCCTACTACAGAAAACATCGAGAAGACCACTGTACTGACCGGAAAAGTGGAGCCGCGCGACGAAATCGACATCAAGCCCCAGATATCAGGTATCATTAGCGAAATTCTTGTGGAGGCCGGAGACCATGTCAACAACGGCGATATCATTGCCAAGATCAAGGTAATTCCCGAGGAGTCGCAGCTCTCTTCCGCCCTCAATCGCGTAAGCGTGGCAGAGATTACTCTGAAAGAGGCCCAGCAGACTTTTGCACGCACAAAACAGCTCTACGAAAAGAAGTATGAGAGCCGTGAGAAATTCGAGAGTGACCAGGCTGCTCTCGATCGTGCCCGCCAGGAACTCGACCAGGCACAAGACCAGCTCAAAATCGTTAGGGAGGGTGTGTCTTCCGCCAATGCTCAGGGATCGAACACTCTTGTGCGCTCCACGGTGACAGGAGTCGTGCTCGAGGTGCCTGTGAAGGTGGGTTCTTCAGTGATCCAGTCAAACACATTCAACGACGGCACCACCATAGCCAAGGTTGCCGACATGACCGACCTTATCTTCAAGGGAAAGGTTGACGAGACAGAGGTTGACCTTCTTCGAGAAGGAATGAATGTGGAGATCACGGTTGGCGCGATAGCCGATTCCAGCTTCCCCGCAGTGATAGAGAAGATCGCTCCTATGGCTGCTGATGACAACGGCACCAACACTTTTGAGGTGAAAGCCGCTCTCAACGCTGATGAAAGTGTTCACCTGCGTGCGGGCTACAGTGCCAACGCTAACGTTGTGCTCGAGAGTGTAAACAATGTGCTCGCGGTGCCGGAGAGTGTGGTGGAATATGAGGGAGACAAGGCCTATGTTTATGTGCTCAAGGATTCTATCCCCTCGCAGAAGTTCGACCGCAAGGAGATAAAGACCGGACTTTCCAACGGGCTTGTGGTGGAAGTGAAAAGCCAGGGCCTCAACAAGAAAACTCCTCTGAGAGGAAATCTCATCAACAACTAAGATTATGAAAAAGACATTCAGACTATTCATGGCTCTCGGGCTTGTTGCCTCAGCCCAGAGTGCGAGTGCTGAGGGATGGACTCTCGACAGCTGCATCTCCTATGCCGTGAACCATAATATCAACCTGAAGATGCAGGAACTTCAGATCCGTCAGGGTGAGCTTGCTGTGACGGAGGCGAAAGACAGATTCCTTCCTCAGGTGAGCGCTTCGGCTTCACAGTCGTTCAATTTCGGCCGTGGTCTTACCGCCGAGAACACCTATGCCAACCGCAATACCTCAAACACCAGCTGGAACGTGGGAATGAATCTCCCTCTTTTTCAGGGACTCACGGAATACCGGGGCATGAAAGTGGCAAAGGAATCCCTGCGCCAGTATGTGCTGGAGAATGAATCGGCAAAAGACAACGTCACCCTTAATGTCATCTCGCAGTATCTTCAGGTGCTCTATAGCAGGGAGGTGGAGCAGTCGGCAAGAGTGCAGGCCGAGTATTCCGCTTTTCAGGTGGAGCGTCAGAAAGCGCTGATAGATGCGGGAAAGGTGGCCGAGGCCACTCTTTACGACCTTGAGTCGGTGGCCGCGCAAGACCGCCTGCAGGTGGTGACTGCCGAGAACGATACCCGCACGGCACTCGTGAATCTCGCCAATCTTCTTCAGCTTCAGGGTATAGACGGATTTGATGTCGTGGCTATCGATGACACTGATCCTGCCATCCCCGGTCCTGAAACTGTCTACGGACGTGCCATGGGTATCAACAACGGTATTCTCGGGGCCCGTCAGGCTGTGAAAGTGGCTGATGAGAATATCTCGCTTGCAAAGGCTCGCTATATTCCTACGCTGAGCTTCAACGCAGGCACAGGCTCAAACTATTACACAGTGAGCGGGCTCAAGAGCGAGAATTTCGGCGACCAGATGCGCCATAATCTCTCCACCTATCTCGGATTCTCACTCAATATCCCTATCTTCGATGGTTTCACCACGCGCAACAACGTGCGCAGGGCAAAGCTTCAGAAGACAAACGCAGAGCTTACTCTCGACCAGCGTTCGGTAGATCTCTACAAGGATATCCAGCTTGCCTACTATCAGGCCACAGGAGCCCGTGAGCGTTATCTCACATCGGGAGAGACCCTGGAGAAGACACGTCTTTCATTTGAGTCGACTGTTGAGCGCTTCAATCTCGGAAGAGCCACACAGGCTGATTATGAACAGGCTAAAAACAATCTTTTCCGCACGGAAGTGAGCCGCATACAGGCACATTACGAGTATCTGATTCGCCATCGCATACTGATGTTCTATGCCAACGGAAGGAAATAACGGCTTTGGCTGTAACATATCCCCGAAATAATGGTTGATTAAAGAAATACACTTTAATAATTTGTGGAAAAGGGTCGAGGCATCGACCCGGTTAGTAATTATGGAACTGTTCTGGCTGTGAAGTCAGGACAGTTTTTTTATTCCATGATTCTGATTGGGTGGAGGAGTGTTAAGATACATTTATTAAGGGGAGCGTTCTAAACCATGGGGCAGGGGGATTGTTTTTATAGTAGGATATATTCGCGTCCATGACGCATAAAAACAAAAGATTATGGAAAACACTGCAACTGAAAGGAGCCATGGGCTCCGACGGGTAATGATACTCCTGCTGTTTGCCGTGAGCACCGTGTTCTGGACATTCGCACAAAACAGTCTTCCAGCTCCGGGCACCGGAGGCAGCTACAATCCCTCGCCAATAGGCGGTGGCGGAGGAGGCTGGGGCGGAGGTCCCGGTTTCGGCCCCGGCCCCGGTCCGGGGTGGGGTCCCGGTCCCGGATGGGGTCCCGGTCCGGGATGGTCGTATTCACCCTCAATCATCATCAATTCTCCGGTCTACACCAATCAAGGCACGGAGGAGGTGATGGCCTGCGGATATGACGACAACGGAGTCTGGAGAAACATTCCGCTTCGCGTGAGATATTATTACAATGGTTTTGATTTCGACATCACAGTGCTTGATGCCTGGAATCCGTGGAGCAGAAGCTGGATGAGACATATCAACCAGCCGGCCTACAACACCAATTATTATCTTAATGGCAATACCTACAACTATTACGTCCCGCTGTCGATAGGCACATTCTATTTTAATTTATGATGACATCGCGTAAAGGAGAAGATACGCATACATAAAGGAGAACCGGACCTCTGAAAAGAAGTCCGGTTCAATTTTTTATCGCGCTGCAAGCTATTACGGCTTCAGCATTGCGGAAGTTGATTCCACTGATTAATAAGAGCCGTATCTGAGCTGACGATAGAAATTCATGGTGGCCACCGTCATATAGGGCTGGAGCCAGATAGCTCCGATTCCGCAGGTGAGCACGGCGAGCAGAATCCATCCGAAGAAGCGGAGCCACAGGCAGAAGAGATCCATTTTGTGGCCGTCCATCATCTGCCAGCTCATCTTCATGGCATCAATTCCGGAGATGTTGGCATCGTCTGCCATAATGAAGAATGTGAGAGCGAAGCCTGTGGACACAATTATGCCGGGCACTATCAGAAGAGCGAAACCTATGGAAGCGGCAAGTGTGATGAGAAGACCGGCCACAAGGGTCTCTACAAAGCGGTTGAAACCGCTGAAAAGGAGCTCAAGATTGTTTCTGCGGGTGTCGACGATACAACCTAAAAAGAGGATATATCCGAAAGAAAGAGGACCGGCGAGAATCAATTCCCCCACATATATGCTGGATGCCGCCGCTGAGATTGCAAGATAGATAAGAGTGGCAATGGCGACGTTGCCCCATTGTCCTGCGAGCTGCGCTTTCGCCTTGCGCATGAAAGCTACGTTGTCGATAGAACTCATTTTTTACAAAAAATATAAATGAATGGATAAGTTATTTTTGCGAATTTAATCATTTTTTTGCATATTCTTAAAATTTATTTATTAATTTCGCAAATAAGCCATAGACAATCCGCTATGGAGAGGAGGACGGAGAGATATCATCTTTGCCCGGGGTTCTGCGAGAGAACCATCTCCATCAGGGAATCGAACAACAATAACAACCAATAACACATAGAAATGCAAGAGACAGAAGAAAACATTACCACCGGCACCGGCCTGCCTGAGAACGCGTTTCGCGAACTTGCGGCCGATGAGAAGTACACCCCGGTGATGCATCCTGCCCACGATCAGCAGGAGGTCACTCCCTATTCAGTGGGCATGGGTCTGCTTATGGCAGTGATTTTTTCGGCCGCCGCAGCTTATCTCGGGCTGAGGGTGGGCCAGGTGTTTGAAGCCGCTATCCCCATTGCCATCATAGCTGTGGGTCTCAGCAATGCTCTCGGGAAAAAGAATCCTCTGGGGCAGAATGTGATGATCCAGAGCATCGGAGCCTGCTCCGGTGTGATTGTGGCGGGCGCCATATTCACGCTTCCGGCACTTTTCATCCTTCAGGCGAAATATCCTGACATCACTGTTAAATTCTATCAGATTTTCCTTTCATCGCTCCTCGGAGGATTTCTGGGAATCCTTTTCTTTATCCCCTTCAGGAAATATTTCGTGAAGGATATGCACGGCCAGTACCCCTTCCCCGAGGCTACAGCCACCACACAGGTGCTCATCTCGAGCGAGGCCAAGTCATCGGAGAGCGGCGGACAGGCAAAGACCCTGATTCTCGCTTCTCTCATCGGCGGTGTCTACGATTACATTGTGGCCACATTCGGATGGTGGGCTGAGACTGTCACTTCAGTGGCATCTTCAGCAGGAAGCGCATTGGCTGAGAAGACAAAGCTCGTGCTCAGCTGCAACACCGGCGCGGCACTGCTCGGTCTCGGATATATCGTGGGTCTCAAGTATGCTTTCGTGATCTTTGCCGGATCGATTTTCGTGTGGTGGGTGATCCTCCCCCTTATGGGCACCTATGGAAGCCCTGAGTTCATGGCCATGGATCCCGACACTCTTTTCAAGGACTATGCCCGACTCATCGGCATCGGCGGCATCGCTATGGCCGGAGTCATCGGCATCATCAAGTCGTGGGGTATCATCACACAGGCTGTAGGTCTTGCCGGCCGTGAGCTCAAAGGGAAGACATCAGGTGCTAAGGAAGTGCGCTGGCAGCTCGACATCTCCATGAAGCATATCGTATTCTTCATTGTCGTGGCTCTTATAGCTGTGTTCCTCTTCTTCTGGTTCGGAGTGATCAATACGCTCTGGCAGGCTGTTGTGGCATGGGTGGTTGTAGTGGCCATCGCGTTCCTCTTCACCACAGTCGCAGCCAACGCTATTGCCATTGTCGGCACCAATCCCGTGTCAGGAATGACTCTCATGACTCTGATTATCGCTTCTGCAATATTCGTGGCTATCGGCCTTAACGGCACTACAGGCATTGTTGCCTCCATGGTGATCGGCGGCGTGGTCTGCACAGCCCTTTCAATGGCCGGCGGTTTTGTGACCGACCTCAAGATCGGCTACTGGCTCGGCTCGACTCCCAAGAAACAGGAAAGCTGGAAATTCCTCGGCACACTCGTGTCGGCAGCCACCGTGGGCGGTGTGATCATGCTTCTCAACCAGGTGTATGGCTTCACCGGCGACAATGCCCTTGTCGCTCCCCAGGCCAACGCCATGGCAAAGGTAATCGAGCCTCTGATGATGGGTGGCGACACTCCCTGGATTCTCTATATGGTGGGCGCTATCCTCGCTTGCATCCTCAACTGGCTCGGCGTGCCTGCCCTCGCGTTCTGCCTCGGAATGTTTATCCCTCTTTCGCTCAATACTCCGCTTCTCGTGGGTGGAGCAGTGGCTTATTTCGTGAGCAATTCCTCCGACAACAAGGAACTCAATGACGCTCGCCGCGACCGTGGCACACTTCTCTCCTCAGGACTCATTGCAGGCGGTGCTCTCTTCGGAGTCTTTGCCGCCATCACACGTTTTGCCGGATTCGAATACACTACTCCCGGCAGCTACGAGCTCACTCAGATACTCGGATGTGTGGCCTACGCGCTGCTTATCATTTATCTGATCTGGGATTCAAAACGTGCCAGACTCACAAAATGACAATTCCCCTTTTACAGATAATTCTTGTCCGGACGCTATGATCCGGACAAGAAGATAAAGGGAATTACCATAAATGAAAATCCGCTCCGGTTATTGAAAGCCGGAGCGGATTTTATTAATGATCTTCAGTCTTGGAAAATCAGAGTTTTGCCTTGATTGCAGGATCGTTCTCTATGAGCCAGAGAGCGATCTGCACGGCATTGAGGGCCGCGCCCTTCTTGATCTGGTCGCCCACAACCCAGAAGCTGAGTCCGCAGGGATCGCAGAGATCTTTGCGGAGACGGCCCACATACACGGGATCCTGACCTGTGATGTCGAGGGGCATGGGATATTCCTTCTCAGCGGGATTGTCTTTCACAACGAGTCCCGGGGCTGTCTTGAAGGCGGCGAGCACTTCCTCTGTGGAGAGGGGTTTCTCTGTCTCTACCCAGATAGCCTCGCTGTGAGCACGGAGCACAGGCACGCGCACGCAAGTGGCGCTTACCTTGATCTCGTTGTCGTGCATGATCTTGCGGGTCTCGTTATACATCTTCATCTCCTCTTTCGTGTAACCGTTTTCCATGAATACGTCTACGTGGGGGATGATGTTGTAGGCAAGCTGATAAGCGAATTTCTCAATTGTGGGCTCTTTCCCGTCGGCAAGCTCTGCAAACTGGTTCACAAGCTCCTGCATGGCAGATGCACCTGCGCCGCTGGCAGCCTGATAGGTGGCCACATGCACACGGCGGATGGGGGAGAGGTCGTGGATGGGTTTCAGCGCCACGACCATCTGGATTGTGGTGCAGTTGGGATTGCCTATGATGTTGCGGGGACGGTCGAGGGCGTCGGCTCCGTTCACCTCAGGCACAACGAGGGGCACATCGGCATCCATGCGGAAAGCGGAGCTGTTGTCGATCATCACAGCGCCGTGGCGGGTGATTACATCGGCATATTCCTTTGAAGTGCCGGCACCTGCGGAGGTGAATGCGATATCCACTCCCGAGAAGTCGGAATCCTTGCTGAGAAGTTCCACCTTCACGGTTTTGCCACGGAAAGTGTATTCTTTTCCGGCGCTTCTCTGAGAACCGAACAGACGCAGATTGTCTACGGGGAAATTCTGCTCGTCGAGCACGCGGAGAAGCTCCTGGCCTACAGCGCCGCTGGCGCCTACGATAGCTACATTCATGATTACTGGAGTCCTGAGGTGTTGACAGTCCTGTTGATTTTCTTCACCAGACCCTGGAGCACAGAACCGGGACCGAGCTCGATGAATTCATCGGCACCGTCGGCGATCATGGCCTCAACATCCTGAGTCCAGCGCACGGGAGCGGTGAGCTGCTTGATGAGGTTGGCTTTGATCTCTTCGGGATCGGTGTGGGGCTTTGCATCCACGTTCTGATAGATGGGGCAGACGGGAGTCTGGAACTTGGCATTGGCGATAGCTTCTGCGAGTTCCTCCTGTGCGGGCTGCATGAGGGGGCTGTGGAACGCACCGCCCACTTTGAGCTTGAGGGCGCGTTTCGCACCTGCGGCAAGCATTTTCTCGCAAGCAGCGTCGATGCCTTCCATAGTTCCGGAGATTACAATCTGTCCGGGGCAGTTATAATTGGCGGGAGCCACGATGTCGTCAACCTCAGCGCAGAGTGCCTCTACTTTCTCATCGGGGAGAGCGAGCACGGCTGCCATAGTGGAGGGACGTGCCTCACAGGCTTTCTGCATTGCATGGGCGCGGGCAGACACGAGTTTCAGACCCTCTTCAAAAGAGAGAGCACCGGCAGCCACAAGTGCGGAGAATTCTCCGAGGCTGTGTCCGGCCACCATGTCAGGCTTGAACTCGTCGCCGAGGCTCTTGGCGAGCAACACGCTGTGGAGGAAGATGGCTGGCTGTGTCACTTTGGTCTGCTTGAGGTCTTCCTCGGTGCCGTTAAACATCAGGTCGGTGATTTTGAAGCCGAGGATCTCATCGGCTTTGTCGAAAAGCTCGCGAGCTTCGGCATTGTTCTCGTAGAGGTCTTTACCCATACCTACGAACTGAGCACCCTGGCCCGGAAAAACGTATGCTTTCATTTCGTCCGTTTTAGTTACTTTCTGATTATGTTTGTTGCTAATTGGCTGCAAAGTTAACCAATTAAATTGAATTACGGAAATAATTCCGTAATATCATTCAAAGGGGACCGTTGGGTTTATGAGGAAGAGACGCTCCGTGGTGCGTGTCATGGCTGTATAGAGCCATCGGTAAAAATCGGGGCCGATGGCATCGGGAGCTATCGCCCCCATGTCGACATACACGTGTTTCCACTGTCCGCCCTGTGCCTTGTGGCAGGTGACGCAATAGGCATATTTGGCCTGTAGCGCATTATAGAAGGGGTCTTCCATCGCTCCTTTTATCTTATGCGAAAGTTCCCCCTCATATTCAGCCATCACGCGGTTGTAGAACCTTTCCATCTCCTCACGCGGCACTCCGGGGCCTTCGGTCACAAGACTCCGGAGCATCAGTTTGGCAGCCACCGGAGTCTCCACCTCCGGGAGTCGCAATTCCACATCCACAAACCATCTGCCATAGGCTTTCTCCGTTTTCCCTACCCATGTCACCTCTGCTGTCTCTCCGTTGGCAAGGAAATTCCTGAGTTTGTTTATCTTGCTCCAGTAATAGTCATTCTTTGAGATCACGATCCGGTCGCCCTGCTGGAGCGGTTCTTCGGCATACATCACCATGTTGCGGATTGCGCGGTTGAAATTATTGGCCCTTTTGTTGGAGCGGGTCACTATAAGGGTCTCTTCGGCTCCAACAGAACTCCAGGATTCGGAGAGCCGGTCGGCGAGGTCGGCCGAACTCACCACTTCCACATCAGGAAACCCGTTGACATAGAGCGAGAAATTCTCGGGGGGATAATCGGAGAAGAGAAAATGCCTCACATTGGTGGCATTATACAGGATTCCGCTTCCCGCTCCCTGTCTCACGGGGAGATCGAGAGAGAATGTTATGGGATTCAGTCCTATCTGCCGCAGTCTCTGCGGATTCATGGCCGGACTTTCCGACATTCCCACCGGTGGAAGCTGTGCAAGGTCTCCCACGAGAATCATGGCGCATCCGGGAGATGAATAGACATGACGGGTGAGCTGTTGCAGCAGCGATGATGAGAACTGTGACGAATCGGTCACCAGCGATGCCTCGTCAATTATGAAGATTGTGTCACGGTCGCGGTTTTCAGCGAGAAAAAACTGCGTGTTTGCGGGGTCGGCCGAGTTGCCGCGAAAAATCCGTTTGTGTATGGTTGAGGCGCGGTCATCGGCAAGAGCGGCCGCCACTTTTGCAGCCCTTCCCGTAGGGGCGAGGATCACCACGTTCTTCCCGTTGCTTCGCATGGCCCTCACCATTGCGCCCATCACGGAGGTTTTTCCGGTGCCGGCATATCCGTTCAGCACAAACACGTCGCGAGGCCCTCTTCGCAATATGAAAGCGGAAAGGGCTCTGATCAGGGCAAACTGCTCGTCGTTGGGCGTAAACGGGAGTTGGCTCAGTGCTGATTCGTGGAGCTGGGAGTCTGTCATCAGGCGCGAAATTAATAAAAAAGAGGAAACAAGACCGAAGCGGCGGGTGATATAATGATAAAAAATATAGGATGTGATAAAATTTGGTTAAAAATGGGTCGATAATTGATGCATGATTGAGAATTTATTTATAAATTTGCAGACGGAAAGAGAGAAAATCTTTCCCGGAATAGAACTAATGTTTTAAATCACATATTCAAGACATGAAAATTGAAAAGATTATCGGTCGCGAGGTGCTTGACTCTCGTGGCAACCCTACAGTAGAAGTTGACGTATATCTTGAAAGCGGCGCATTCGGTCGCGCAGCCGTTCCCTCCGGTGCATCCACCGGCGTTAACGAGGCTCTCGAGCTCCGCGACGGCGACAAGAACCGCTACATGGGCAAAGGTGTGCTCAAGGCTGTAGCCAACGTAAACGGCCCCATCGCTGAGGCCCTCAAAGGCATGAGCGCCCTCGATCAGATCCGCATCGACGAGACCATGCTCGCCCTCGACGGCACCGACACCAAGTCTAACCTCGGCGCAAACGCCATCCTCGGCGTATCTCTCGCCGTTGCCAAGGCTGCTGCCGACTATCTCGACCTTCCCCTTTACAAATACATCGGCGGCTGCAACAGCTACGTGCTCCCCGTGCCCATGATGAACATCATCAACGGTGGCGCTCACTCTGACGCTCCCATCTGCTTCCAGGAGTTCATGATCCGTCCTATCGGCGCTTGCTGCTTCCAGGAAGGTATCCGCATGGGCACAGAGGTGTTCCACAACCTCAAGAAAGTGCTCAAGGCTCGCGGTCTCTCAACTGCAGTAGGTGACGAGGGTGGTTTCGCTCCCAACCTCGACGGCACTGAGGACGCTCTCAACGTAATCATGCCAGGCTATCAAAGAGGCCGGCTACGAGCCCGGAAAGGACGTGACCATCGGTCTTGACGTCGCTTCTTCTGAGTTCTACAAAGACGGTATCTACGACTACACCTGGAAACAGGGTGCTGACGCTCCCAAGCGTACACGCGAGCAGCAGGTTGACTTCCTCGAGGAGCTCATCAACAAATATCCTATCGACTCTATCGAGGACGGTATGGCTGAGAACGACTGGGAAGGCTGGAAGATCCTCACCGACCTTATCGGCGACCGTTGCCAGCTCGTAGGTGACGACCTCTTCGTAACCAACGTTAAATATCTCGAAAGAGGTATCGCCGAGGGTTGCGCCAACTCTATCCTCGTTAAGGTTAACCAGATCGGTTCACTCACCGAGACTCTCCGCGCAGTTGAGATGGCACAGCGCAACGGCTACACCGCTGTTATCTCTCACCGTTCAGGCGAGACTGAGGATGCTACAATCGCCGACATCGCAGTTGCTACCAACGCCGGACAGATCAAGACCGGTTCTGCAAGCCGTTCTGACCGTATGGCTAAGTACAACCAGCTTCTCCGCATCGAGGAGGAACTCGGCCAGGACGCTCAGTATGGTTACAAGAAAATCGCTAAGAAATAATTTTTCAATAGCATCATAAAAGATGAGCCGGAACTCACGATGAGTCCCGGCTCTCTTTTTTGTTTCATCATCTTATGGCATGCCGTAATCTCTACTGGCATGCCATAACTATATCATGTCATAACTATATATGGTTATTTGGTCGTGGAGGATGGTGCTTCCGGATGAGCCTTGTTGGCCGTGAAATAGATGGCGGAGAAGATGCCGAGCACGATGTAAGTGATGGTCTGCATGCTCCACATTGTCACGGAGTAGGCTGTGCCTTCGGCCTTGTCTATCCCGAAAAGGGAGAGTGCGAACATTACGGCGATGTTCCAGGGTCCGAGACCTCCGTTTGACGGCACGGCCATGGAGCAAGATCCGAACACAAACACCACAAGTCCGGGCAGCAGTCCGAATGCCATACCGGGCTCCTCCATAAGCTGACGTGTGAACGGAAAAGCCATAAAACAGCAATAAGTCTCCAGATAATAGCATGTCCATATGCAAAGAGTCAGGATCAGATACGTCCATCGCCCTTTCATGGTGAATATCACTTTCACTCCTTCCCAGATATTTGAGAGATCGGAGTCGAGCTTCGATACCCATTTATAGTATTTCATGTAGTGGAGCACATACCATGCCACGGCAAGGACGACTCCAATGCCTATCCATACCGGTAATGAATGAAAGGCATCATCGATGTCCCGCCCGAATCTGTAGCGGTTCACGAAGTCCATGATTTCGGGATGTGCTACTACAAGTGATAGTGCAAGCAGAAGCATGATCACCGCGAGGTCTGATCCCCTGTCGCCCACATCAGTGCCTATTACTGTGGAAAGGGGGACTTTCTCACGCTTGCTGACATATACGCATCTCCAACCTTCGCCAAGCTGCGGGAACACAAGATTCAATGCGTAAGCTCCCCAGATCGTGCACCATTCGCACACAACAGGCATTCTCGGCACCCCTACGGCCCTGAGCTGCATTCCCCATCTCACGCCCCTGATCATGTGCGAGCCAACGGTTATGAGCATCATCACTCCGATCCAGAAGAAGTCGCAGCCGTCTCTTATTATTCCGATCACCTCATGGAAATCAACTTTCCGGAATAACCACCATATGAGGCCTATTGTCACGGCAAGAGGCACAATATATTTGAGGCCTGTGCCAAGATTCTTTTTCAGGAAGCCGGAGTGGGCTGCTTTCCCAGGATTGCAATTGCAGTCTTTGCCGGATATATCGGGGGTGGAAGTGTTGTTCATAGCATATATAATGATGGGGCAGATGCTGGCAATGTCTGCCTGAAGGTAAATCTTGCATTTACTATTATAACAAAGGAAAAGGGAAATATCTTCCCTTTCCGGCTGCAAAAATCAGACATTGCACACTGCAGAACAAATTGTGTAAGCTTTATTTGTCCAATTGGAAATAATTGGCTAAATTCGCAAATCCAAAGTATGATAGCCACACGAAATAATTTAAATATGGTGTGGGCTTTGGAGTAACCCGTTTGAAAATTCAAAATCACTTATAACTCAATAGAAAATGAGATTTCCCATACTAACTCCCCAGGAAGCCGCCGAATTTTTCCATGACGGCGACAATGTGGGTCTTTCCGGCTTCACCGCTCCCGGTGCGCCCAAAGTAGTGCCCGGTGCCATCGCAGAGAAGGCCGAGAAACTTCATGCCGAGGGTAAACCTTTTAAAATCAATATTTTTTCAGGTGCATCCACGAGCGATAAGTGCGACGGTTTGCTTGCAAGGGCCAATGCGATAGGGAAGCGTACTCCTTATCAGAACCTCCCTGATCTTCGCAAACGCATCAACAGCCATGACACCCACTATTTCGACCAGCATCTTTCGGAGCTTGCGCAGCAGTTCCGCTATGGCTTCTATGGCGACCTTGATATCGCTATCATAGAGGTGAGCCAGATTGATGACGACGGCACAGCCGTTGTAGGTATGGGTGTGGGAAATGTGCCTACCTATGCACGTTACGCCAAGAAGATTATCCTTGAGCTCAATGAGAAGCTTCATCACGCTCTTTATGGTCTTCATGACATTTATATGCCGCAGGATCCTCCTTACCGTAGCGAGATCCCCGTGTTCCATGCCAATGACCGCATCGGCTCTCCGGTGCTCAAACTTGATCCGGAGAAGATCGTGGGTGTGGTGATGAGCGATTCTTTAGACGGTGTCAAGGCTTTCACCACTCCTGACGAGATCACTAACCGCATCGGAGCCAACGTGTGTGAGTTCCTTATCGGAGAGATGAGAAGAGGCGGAATCCCCTCCACTTTCCTCCCGATACAGAGCGGCGTGGGCAATGTGGCCAACGCTGTGCTCTATGGCCTTGCGGATGCCCAGGAGATTCCTCCGTTCGCAATGTATACAGAGGTGATCCAGGACGCTGTAATTGACCTCATGAAGCGCGGACGCTGCAAGTTCGGCAGCACAAGCTCCCTCACAGTATCCAATGAGGTTGAGGAGGATGTGATCAATAATATCGACTTCTTCAAGGAGAAAGTTGTGATCCGTCCTGTTGAGATCTCCAATAATCCTGAGGTGATCCGTCGTCTCGGCGTTATCGCCATGAACACTGCTCTCGAAGCTGATATCTTCGGCAATGTAAACTCCACACACGTGACCGGCACAAAGATGATGAACGGAATAGGCGGTTCCGGCGACTTCGCTCGTAACGCCTACATCTCCATCTTCTCATGCCCCTCTATCACCAAGGAAGGAAAGATCTCCAACATCGTGCCTATGGTGTCTCACCTCGATCATTCAGAGCACTCTGTGGATATTCTGGTTACAGATCAGGGCATAGCCGACCTTCGCGGCAAGGATCCTATCCAGCGTGCCGAGGAGATTATCAAGAACTGTGTCAATCCCATGTATAAGGAATTGCTCACCGACTATCTCCGTCTCGGAGGTAACTGTGGCCAGACTCCCCACACACTTAAGGCAGCATTGTCGTTCCACACAGAATTCCTCGAGAGTGGCGACATGCGTAACGTAGACTATTCGAAATATTGATTCCTAAGAATTCCATAACTAAGGAATCATAATTCCAAATACGACATAAAGCGCTGAATATCCTGGATATTCGGCGCTTTATGTATATGTATGACTGTAAATAACTCCTTCAGTCGGGAAAGTTTAAGACTTACGAAGGATAATTTGCGGATATTGGAGTCACTGGATGAAATAAAAAAGGGCCACGAATCAAATCGAGGCCCTTTTGTTATCATGATTGTTGAATCTTCAACGATGTAAACTTTCAGTCGTTGTTTTCCTTATGACAGGGATGGAATCGGCTTGAACCGTCGAAACAGTGGGTGCAGAGGCGACATTTGGGGAGTCCGATGCTCTCCACAAGAGTCTCGATAGGATTGAATTTGAGCGACGAGAGTCCGAAACGTTCGCGGATTTTCTCCACAAGAGTGTTGTATTCCGGAGAACCTGTAGTGGCATATTTATCGAGGTTCTTGTTAGGATCGCCCTCAAGATCGCCGATGATGCGGCGGGTGAGAAGTTCCATATCGCTCTTGGAGGATGTAAATCCGATGAAAGGACAGCTGTAGATGAGCGGCGGACAGGCAATGCGGATATGCACCTCTTTAGCTCCGAGATCGTAAAGATCCTGCACATTGTCGGTGAGCTGGGTGCCTCTCACAATCGAGTCATCGCAAAGGAGAGCACGTTGACCGTAAAGCATGGCGCTGTTGGGCACAAGCTTCATCTTCGCCACGAGCTTTCTGCGGCTCTGCTCGGAGGGGGTGAAGCTTCTGGGCCATGTAGGTGTGTATTTTGCTATGCAACGACGGTAAGGCACTCCTTTCCCGGCTGCATATCCGAGGGCCATGCCCACTCCTGAATCGGGGATACCGGCTGCACAGTCCACTTCGTTTTCATCAGTCTGGCCCATCTTGAATCCCGATTTGAAGCGCATGTCCTCCACATTGGTGCCCTCATAGGAGGATGTCGGGAATCCGTAATAAACCCATAGGAACGAGCACATCTGCATCTCTTTTCCTGCCGGGGTGAGCACTTTCACATCATCGGCGGTAATCTCCACCACTTCTCCCGGACCGAGGTCGCGATAGTGTGAGTATCCGAGATTGGGGAATGCCGTGGATTCTGAAGATGCAGCATAGCCTGAACCGTCTTCCTTCTTTCCAAGAATTATCGGTGTGCGTCCGAGCTGGTCGCGGGCAGCGATTATCGAATTTTCAGTGAGTATAAGCAGGGAGCATGAACCGTCTATGCGGTTGAACATATGCTTGATTCCCTCTGTGAATGTTGCTCCTTTGTTGATAAGAAGAGCTATAAGCTCTGTCTGGTTTGTGCGTCCGGAGCTAAGCTCTCCGAAGTGGGCTCCGCTGTCAAGAAGCTCCTTTTCAAGGGCTTCCATGTTGCAGATTTTGGCCACGGTGACGATTGCGAATTTTCCAAGATGAGAATTGAAGACAATCGGCTGTGGATCGCAGTCGCTGATTACTCCGATTCCGAGGTCACCCTTGAATTTGGGCAGTTCGTCTTCAAATTTAGTACGGAAATAAGTGTTCTCGATGCTGTGGATGCTCCGACAAAACTTTTGTTCTTCATTGTCGTAGGTCACCATTCCGGCACGTCGTGTTCCGAGGTGCGAGTTATAGTCAACCCCATAAAATAGTTCATTCCGGCAAGCACGTTTGGATGCTGCTCCGAAAAAACCTCCCATAGAAACAGTATTTAGTTAGTTGATGGCGCAAAATTACAAAAAAAGGGGCTTATGGCAAAATGACTATGAAAAAAAGCTACAGTGAGGGAATAAAAAAATCGGCCTTATCCTTTGATAAAGCCGATTTGATAAGTCTTTTGATAAGGTGCAAAAAGAAATATGAATCCTGTCGCGGGATTCTGTCCGGGATTACTGGAAGTTTAATGTTTCTTTTGCAGATAGTAATATTTCTCCGAATAATTGTTCAGCAAGTCCAGTATTCTGAACGCTGCTCGATCGGTTCGCTGGCGGAGTGTTCGGAGACACTGCTCTGGTCAAGATCAACAAAATTATTGATCTGGTCAATCATTGAAGGTAAAAATAATGGTGACATAGTTTGGAGATATAAAACGGAAGTATATAAATAAGTTGTTTGATTCCATAACAAACAGTTGTATCCAATTGTTCTTGGAAAGTGCACTTATTTTTCATAAAAAATACCATTTTGGGAATAAAAGGAAATATAAGACAACAAATATGCTAAAAAGACGCATTTTTAAATCATTAAATTATTTCAGTAAAAAGGTCAGTGTGCTCCGCATTCCCCTGAATCAGAGCAGTTCCATTATTTATCGTGATATGAATTGCGATTTTGATTTTTTAAAAGAAATCCGTAATTTTGGAAAATAAAGATTAGTTCTTAATAAAGATAGAAATGAAAAGTATAGAACTGATGTCGTCCGGTCAATGGCATATGGGGTTTGCTCCGGGAATTGGGGAGGCTCTCGACAGGGCTTCCACACTTTGTTACAGGCTGAACACGCTTCCTCCTTATGAAAGAAGTCAGAGAAATATTCTTATCAGGGAGATTCTCGGAAGTATAGGAAATGATTTTGTGATTCACTCCCCGTTCAGATGCGACATTGGTGACAACATACATGTGGGCAACCGCTTTATCTGTAATTTCAATGTCTCTATTCTTGACGAGGCTGAGGTGAGAATAGGCAATAACGTCTTTATTGGTCCCAACACCACTATCTGCACCATAACCCATTCCCTTGATGCTACGCAGCGCAATGAAGGGATAATGCGCGCTCTCTCCGTGACCATCGAAGATGATGTCTGGATAGGTATGGGCGTGAACATTCTTCCAGGTGTCTGCATAGGGAAGGGGAGTGTGATAGCCGCCGGAAGTCTTGTCACAAAATCAGTGCCTCCGGGTGTGCTCGCTATGGGTTCTCCATGCCGTGTGGTAAGGAAGATAACCGAGGCAGACAAGGTAAGCCCTGTGGCTTATGCCGATGATGAGATATGACCGTTTTGGTCTAAACTTTAGAGTATTAATATATGTTTGATAAAGTGGGAGGGAGGGGCTCATGCCCGCAAAACAGGATTCCGGTGATAAAGGATTATTAAACGATTATGTTATGGATGATAAATTATTAAAACAGCGTGAGGCTATGGATACGGCCTACCTGAAGGCGAAAAACGACAGTATCATGCTGAAGATTCTGGCTTATCTTCTGGCTCTGATTCTCGGAGGAGCCATTGTGTGCCTTGTGATGGGCATAATGAAGACCGCCATTGACTCTCTGATGATTGTGGGAATAATACTCCTTGTGGTGGCCTTTATAGTGGTGTGGATCTATCATTCCACTAAAATGCATATCGAAAGAAAGAGATACAAGAAGCTTATTCGCTCTTATGAGGAGAAAAGTCCGGTGTGAATGCCGATACCAGACGAATATACAGACAGCGAGCCCCGGATCAGTTTCCGGAGCCCGCTGTCTGTATTGTGGTTTCACCTTATCTTGTCAAGAAGAAATGAACCGGGGATTGTGCTCTTATTTTTTCAGATAGTCAAACCATTCCTTGGCAGTCTTGTAGCCCTCTTTCTCACGGGAGCCTGTGGCTGCGATTCTATATCTGATTTTACCATCCTTGTCAGGACGGAGCACAAACAGATAATTGAGATCGTCTTCCTTGGTCTGCACGATATTCTCGGGATTGACCTTGATTCCGAGACCTACGGTCTCAATCCAGTCCTTATACTTCTTGTCGGGGATATTGTTGCCCCATGAACCGGCAGGAACCCATTCACCTTTTTTAGCCTTGCCGAGGATGAAACCCTGGTTGTCCATCTCTATTTTCTGAACACCGGTGGCGAAGAGATCATCGGGCTGATAACCCTCAAGTGCGATCTCCACCTCTATCCAGCGGGAATCGGGAGATGCGGTATAGGTCTGGGTCATCTGTATGGGATGTCCGTTGAGATTCCAGTCCTTGTCAACCACCTGGATGGTGTGGTCGTTGAGCACTCTCTGCAGGCGAGAGGCGGGATTGTCGATAGTGACGGGAGCCCCGTCCACATAACCTCTGAAACTACCCATAGCCACAGACTTTCCGGCCCAGAGCACATCGCATCCGTATCCCTGTTCAACCATCTCTTTTGTGGAATAGAATCCGGTGTGGTCAAGCTCAAGCTTCGGAGTCTGCTTGAGATAGAGGTCGATGCTCTGACGGTTGTCCATGTAGACCCTTATGGCGAGCCAGGGATTCTCGAGCACAGCTCCGTGGCCGTAGATGGCGTCATAATCGTGGGGGAACGGTGTGTCGCCGGGAAACTCTATTGAAAGGGCGCGGGGAGCACGTTTGGCTATGTCGCGCACTTTGATATAGGCGTCAGTCTGAGCCATGCAGCCCAGACTGATTCCTGATAGAAGAATTGAAAAAATTAGTTTTCGCATAAAGCAGTCTTGTGTCAGTGAAGCACTGTGAGTGCCTTTCCGTTCTCATCGAGAGAGAAGAGGGGATTGGTGTTCTCCGGATCCACTTTGTAATAGTGGGTGGCGCTGTCGTTCTGTCGCGGGAACTGGGTGTTGAGAAGACGTATCATCTCCACACCTGCCCAGATGGCGGGGCCATAGCCGTGGGCGGCTTTCACGCTTACGGGACGATAGGCATAGAACGCGGGATCGAATCCCATGCCGGTGCCTACACACACATCTTCCACTTCACCCTTGTCGTTGATCTTGGAGGCTACGGCTTCCCATGCGAGCTGAGCTACAGGACCGAAAGTCACAGGATCAAGCCAGCCTTCGTTCACGCCGTGAGCGAGTGCATAGGCGAAGATGGCTGTGGCTGAGGTCTCCTCATATGTCTCGGGGCGGTCAAGGAGCTGATGCCAGAATCCGTCAATGCCCTGGAGTTCGGCAAGACCTGCGGCGTGCTCCTGGAAAGTCTTGAGAATCTCAGCGCGACGGGGATGGTTCTCGGGAAGATAGTCGAGCAGCTGGCTCATGGTGAGTATCGCCCATCCGTTTGCGCGTCCCCAAGCGAATGAGGGCTGGAAGTCCTTACCCTCCACATAGCCGTGGCGGAAAATCTTCTTTTCTGGCATCCACATTCTCTTGAAGAAGCCAACTGCGATGTCGGCGGCTTTGTCAAGCTGAGAAGGATCGGATGCATACTGGCTGCGCACGGCCATGGAGGGGAGAGCCATGAACATGTCGTCGAGCCATACAGCCGAGTGGTGCGGACGGTTGCGTGCGATGGTGCCGTCGGCAAGCTTGATGGGTGTGGTCTCGACGATATTCCAGTAATTCTCGATGATGGGCTGGAGCTTGAGTGTGGAGTCAGCCATCTGGGCTCTCATCCATGCTCCGCTCATAGCTCCCGCGTCATCGAGATTGCGGGGATTCATCACCTGACGCATCTGTCCGTCATCCTTGGGGTCGCCTTTGTAGTTGGCGGCCTCACGGGCAAGGAAACCGATACGGTCTGTGACATAATCGGCATATTTCTTGTCGCCGGTGATCTTGGCGGCATCGAGAAGTGCGTCATACATCACGCCCCATTCGTAGCTTGTGAGGCGGTATGTGCCCTGGTTCACTTTTCCGTCGGTCATCTTGGCGGGAGTCACTTCGTCGATATAGGCGAAGACGCGGTCCACATCCATTTTCACGGAGTCGGCGTTAAGCTGGCCATAAGGGGTCTTGTAGTCGGGCTGAAGAAGGTGGAGCGGAGTGGTGGAGTCGTTGATCTCCTCCTCTTTCGCGCCGTCCTGCTTCGGAGCACACGATGCGAGTGCAAGTGTGGCGGCAAACGCGAGGGCTATATATTTACCTGTCTGCATGTCTGATTATTTGGGAAGGTGGAACACATCGGTGATTTCCTGCATCTGTGCAGGGCTCATGCCGTCAGGCACGAATCCCATGGAGCGTCCGCACATATAGATGTTGGCGCTCTTGTTGAGCACGTCGATCTGGTCGAAAGCCGACATCACGTCTTCCTCCACAGCGAAAACGCCGTGTTTTTCCCACATCACCACATCATAGTTGTCGTCGATAGCCTCGATGGTGGCGTTGGCGAGTTCAACGGAAGAGGGGAGCATATAGGGCACGATGCCGAGACCGCGGGGCGCGAACGCCTTGGTTTCGGGAATCATGCTCCAGAGAAGCTTGGTGAGCACATCTTTCTTGAGATATTCAGGATTGTGGCTCATAGCCACGAGCTCGATGGGGTGGGTGTGGACGGAAGCCTTGTAAGTTGATCCTTTGCCGATGAGATAGTTGTGCACGGCGAGATGTGAGGGAAGCTCAGATGTGGGCTTTACGGGTTCGTCGGCGATGATCTCATAGTGGGCGCAGTCATCGAGGATTCTGATCACAGAACCGTTCTGCATGGGCCATCTTGCGAGGTCGCGCATGCGTTTCTGGGTGCCCTTGCAATAGAAATAGCAACCCTTCAGGTGGGGAAGAGTGGCGCCGATAGCCACAGGTTCGCTGATGGCGGGCATGTTGCGGATAGCGTCGTCTACATGTTCGGTAATGTTGACAGTGATGTTGCCGCCGTTGCGTTCAGCCCAGCCTTTCTGCCAGAGATATCCGGCAGCTTCAGCCACCTGGTTGATTTCATGTTCGAGGAGAGGTCTGTTATCAAGTATTGACATTGTTGTTGGTGTTGTTTTGTTTGTTGGATTTATGTATTGAATGATTCTGCGGGAGCCTTTCTCAGATTAGCTGAGGAAGGAAACATGACACGATAAGCACGATGATGCCTATCACAAGGACAGTGATTGTCTTTGATGAGCAGCCTTTCCATTCCTTGAGGATGATTCCCCAGAGATTGGAGAAGACCACGTTGAGGGCCATGAGTATGCAGAAGGAGAGTGTCATCAGCGTGGGCGATGATGTGAGGAAGCCTTTCCCGAGAGCGAGTCCGAAGAACTGGCTGTACCAGAGGGCTCCTGCAAGGAGACAGAAAAGAAGGTTGTTGCCCCATACTCCACCTTTGCGGTAGTCGCCCCAGGTTCCGTTCTTGCTGTTCTGCATGAAGCAATATACGGCGTTTGTCACGAAACCTCCGAGTGTTACGAGGAATGTGGCCGGGAGGGTCTTGTACATGTCGGGAGTTAGCTCTCCGAAATTGATGCCTGCTCCGAATTCGAGGCCCACATTGAAGCATCCGCTCATGAAGCCGCAGAGAAGGGCGATGGCAAGGCCTTTCGGGAAGTTGAAGTCCTTCACGGCTTTCTTCTGCTCTTCAGGGCTGAGTGATTTGGCCTTCATTGATCCGGCTACTCCGATTATGGCTATACCCACAAGAGTCACCACCACGCCGAGAATCACGGCGAATGTGAGCTGCGAGAGGGGATCGTTCTCCGGGAAGAAGATGTTGAGCAGCACGGGGCCCATGATTGTGCCGAGTCCGGCGCATGTGCCGAGTGCGATCGACTGTCCGAGCGCCACTCCGAGATAGCGCATGGAGAGACCGAAAGTAAGGCCTCCCACACCCCAGAGCACTCCGAAGAGAATGGTCATCCATATGTTGAATGAATTTCCCGAAGTGAAGAGCTCACAGAGCGAGTGCCCTGCAGGCACGGCGAGAAGCGCCCCGAGGAAGGGGAGCAGGAGCCATGCGAACACTCCCTGCACGATCCAGTAGCTTTCCCAGCTCCAGTCTTTGATTTTGTTGATGGGCACATAGCAGCTCGACTGGCAGAATGCTCCGATCGCTATGATGAGAAGACCGATTATGATGTCCATGGAATTCTAAGATATGGTAAGACACCGGCCCACCCCCGTGATGCGGAGGAGACGGCCGGTGTCGTGATGTGGATTATCGTTTTGAAGTTACGTCTTTCTCGTATTTCTCCACGTCTGCGATATAGCTTTCACCTACGGGAACATTGTTCTTGAGGCAGAACATGTCGTAAACGGCATTCCAGGGGAGGTTCTTGCACTCCTCGAGGAGAGCGAGACGCTGGAATCTCTTGTCGGCGAGCTCATATTTGCGGAGAGTCTCCAGGGGCTCGAGAAGAGCGCGGAGCATGCACTTCTGGGCAGCGCGGCTGCCGATCACGTAAGCACCGATGCGGTTGAGTGTGCCGTCGAAGTAGTCAAGACCGTAGTGAACACGGTTGAGGGCGCCTGCGCGTACGATCTCGCTGAAGAGGTCCATTGTGGGGTCGTCCATGATGGTTACGTGGTCGGAGTCCCAGCGGATGGGGCGGGAAACGTGAAGCATGAGCTCAGGCACGAAGAGAAGCATGGCGCTTACTTTGTCGGCAACGCTCTCGGTGGGATGGAAGTGGCCGGTGTCGAGAGTGATCATCATGTCGCGCTTGGAAGCATAGGCGGTGTAGAAGTCGTTGGAGCCTACAGTGTAGCTCTCAAGACCGATGCCGAATACCTTTGACTCAACGCAGTCTTTCATCCAGTCATATTTGTGCTCGAAAATCTGATCGAGAGAATCCTTGAGAAGCTCACGATAGAGATAACGGTTCACAGTGATGTCCTTTGAGCCGTCATGCACCCAAGTGTTCATGATACAGGGATCCTGCTGAGCCTCGCCGATGGCCTGTGAGATGGCGCGGCAACGCTTGCTGTGCTCGATCCAGAAATCGCGGATTCCCTTGTCGGGGTTTGAAAGGGAGAGGTCGCCGCTCTTTTCGTGGCTGAAAGATGTGGAGTTGAAGTCGAGTTTGATATCGTTGGCTTTGCCCCACTGGATCCAGCTTTCGAAATATTCGGGAGTTACTTCATCGCGGTCAACAACCTTGCCCTGGAAGTCGCCGTAGATCTCGTGGAGGTTCAGACGGTGCTTGCCGGGGATGAGGCTCATGGCATAGAGAATGTCGGCACGGAGCTCGTCGATATTGCGTGCTTTGCCGGGATAGTTGCCGTTCACCTGGATGCCGCCGGTAAGGCCACCTTCGTGCTGCTCGAAACCGGCAACGTCGTCAGCCTGCCAGCAGTGCATGCTGAGGTGGAAATCCTGCATCTGTTCGAGCACTTTGTCAGTGTCTACGCCAACTGCGGCATATCTCTCTTTGGCTATTTCATAAGCCTGTTTGATTTTTTGGTCGTTCATGATTCTTTAAATGATTTATTTGGGTTGATAAGTTTTTGTTTCTGTTGAGTTTATGGAGATTCTGCGCATCTCGTCGAGATCCTTCACGCTTCCTACGGCCTTTAGCTGCACAAGCACGTTTCCGAGAGCCGTGGATTCTGTAGGACCTGCCACTACCGGGATTCCGAGTTCATCGGCAGCATACTGCATGAGATAGCCGTTCTGTGAGCCGCCACCGATCACGTGCAGACGGTCCACCTTCACCGGAGAGAGCTCTTTGAGCCAGTCGGTGACAGTCTTGTAGCGCTTGGCAAGACTTCTGAAGGCCACGCGCACATAATCCGCAGTGGAGGCGGGAACAGCCTGTCCGGTCTCCTCGCAATATTCGCGGATTGCCTTTGTCATTGACTCAGGATGGGCGAAGCGGGGATCATCGGGATTGATTATACTGTCGCAGTCGCTCTTCTCACAGAGAGCCACGAGGTCGCCGATGTTTTCGGGAGCATCGGTGAATTCAGGGCGACACTGTTCGAAGATCCACATTCCGCAGATATTCTTCAGGAAACGGGTTGTGCCGTCGATTCCGCCTTCGTTGGTGAAGTTGTATTTACGGCTTCCGGGGGTTATGATTGCCTCCGGGCTCTCGATTCCGAGAAGGCTCCATGTGCCGCAGCTGAGATATGCGTAGTCTTTGTCGGGAGTGGGGATGGCGATCACAGCTGATGCAGTGTCGTGTCCGGCAACCGCGATTACCGGAATTCCCTCGAACTCTCCGATCTTCTCTCCGGGCTGCACCATCTTTCCAAACTGTGAGCGGGAGAGGCCCACGGCTTTCAGAAGGTCTTCGTCGAGATCTCCTGTCATGGGATTCAGAAGCTGGGAAGTGGAAGCCACGGTATATTCGGTCACCGCGTTTCCGGTGAGCATATATGCGAGGGCATCGGGGATGAAGAGAATCTTCGCCGCCGCTTCCAGCACTTCGGGATTGTTTTCCCTGATTGTGGCAAGCTGGAAAAGGGTGTTGAAGTTCATGAACTGGATTCCGGTGCGGGCATAAACCTCGTCGAGAGGCATCTTTTTCTCGAATTTCTCCAGGGCTCCGTCAGTGTGGCTGTCGCGATAGCAGTAGGGGAGTCCGCAGAGAGTGCCGTCGGCATAGAAATATGCCACATCGCAGCCCCAGGTGTCAATGCCGATGGAAGCGAGAGTCTCTCCGGAAGCGGAAAGGCGTGCACGTGCCTCCTTGACGCCGATGAGCACCTGATGATACAGTTCGGGAAGATTCCAGAAAATATGTCCGGCTATAGGGAGCATGGGATGTTTGAAGCGGGTCAGTTCCTCCATTTCCACCTTGTTGCCGTCGAAGGTGGCGAGAATGGTGCGTCCGCTGGTGGCCCCGAGGTCCACCGCAAGATGATGAGTTTTCATGATTGAATGAGCTTTTTGCAAATTTAAAAAATTTTTTAGAATGT
>JAAGKN010000112.1_pt1 | contig 59340 bp, 47 predicted proteins | sample 6206371 | NCBI WGS metagenome assembly JAAGKN01 (sample SAMN11533720, study PRJNA540317) | gut metagenome | isolation source: fecal pellets from male and female animal of same cohort | host: Peromyscus leucopus | place: USA:CA | collected 2017 | reverse complement strand
GAAATGGGATCTGGATAAATCTGCGGCTAAACCGAACTAAAAAGGGGGATAATAACCTCTTTTTTCTTTTTTTTAGAGATTTAAAACATCTATTAAGTGAAATGAAGCTAAAAAGTCACAAAGACTTACTGAATAAAAAAACACCCCTGAACTCTAACAAGAATTTAGGGGTGTTAGTCAACAATCTGACGGGATAAATTCCCGTTTTTTTTGTGCGCTTCTGGAATTGACTGGTTCGGAAGCGTTGCATTTCTGTCTGCTCGCGATTAATCTGATAATCTGAAGATGCAGAATTCAACTGCAGCAAACTGAAAGGCTGCCCGGGATTCTGCAGGCAGGAGAGCAATATGAAACTGATAGTTGGCCTGGGAAATCCAGGCGTTCGATACGATAATACCCGGCACAATGCCGGCTTTATGGTTATGGACAGACTGGCGCAGAAAGCCGGAGTCTCCATTGACAAAGAAAAATTCGAAGGAAAATACGCAAAAACCAAAATAAAGGGAGAAGATGTTATCTTTCTGAAACCGGAAACGTTCATGAACAACTCCGGTTTTTCCCTGCGGGCCTGCATGGACTTTTTCAAAATCCCGGCCAGCGACATTCTGGTCATTTATGATGACATGGATCTGCCCGTCGGCAAAATCCGGCTGCGTCAGAAGGGAAGTGCCGGCGGCCACAATGGCGTCAAATCCGTGATTACCTGCGCTCTGACCAATGAGTTTGACAGAATCCGGGTTGGAATCGGACGGGATCCGCAGATTCCGATTGTGAATTACGTGCTCTCAAAATTCAGAGCCGATGAAAAAGAAGATCTGGAAAAAGCAATTGATGAAGCGGCTGATGCAGCCTGGTATTCCATCGATCATTCTTTTCCCGATACAATGAACCGCTACAACCATAAATAACAGAACATTTCATATCCCAGCAGCAAGCAGTCCGAAAGGACTGCCTTTTATGCTTGTCTGGAAAGACGGAAATGTTTCCTGGACAGGAAGAGAGGAGTCAGAATTATGGAAAGTAAGATGCTGAAGGCATTTGAAAACAATCCGGTGACAAAAGAGATACTTTCCGGCAGCGACCACGTCGGAAACCTTTCTCTGATGGAAGAAGCGCTGCTTCTCAATGCAGCATTCAAGCAGGACAGGAAGACCCGTATTATCGTCAAGAAAAACCGTTATGAAGCCCAGCAGCTGTACAGCCGGCTGGCCATGCTGGAAGAAAATGCTGTTCTGTATGTAACGGAGGAAAGTCTGCGGGTTTCAGCTCTTGCCTCATCGCCCGATGATGCCCAGGAACAGCTTGCTTCTCTGATCCGGATGAATACGGATGAGCCCCGGCTGATTGTCACCAGCACGGCGGCCTGGATCAAATATCTTCCGGATGCAGATTTTTTCCGCACCTCTACGCTGGAGCTGAAAACCGGAATGGAAATCTCGATGCAGCAGCTCAGAGAAAAACTGAACCGGATCGGCTACTCCCGTGTAAATTATGTTGAGCATCCGGCCACCTATGCCAGCCGCGGCGGAATCATCGATGTGTATTCGGTGGAATACGTCAATCCGATCCGTATCGAATTTTTTGATACGGAGATCGATTCGATCCGTTTTTTCAATCCCGAAACGCAGCGGACCATTCATTCCGTCGATCATGTCAGAATTTCGCCGGCCTCTGAAATTCTGTTTACGGATGAGCAGCTGACTGAACTGGAAGAAAAGATTACCGAACGGCTTGCTTCCGAGTCAAAGAAACTGTCGCAGGAAGACCGGGAGATTCTCGAAGAATCCGTTTCGCAGGACCTGGAGGATCTGAAAGCATTCAATCCGGATCCCCGTCTTTATAAATATTTCGGCTATCTGAAACCGGCTTCGCTGATGGATTACACCGATGGACAGGTGATCCTTTCAACCGGAGAAGAAACCGGAAACTATGCAAAGCAGCTGATCATGGACAATACAGCGTTTATTCAGGAACAGGTACAGGATCACAGAACTCTGGCCCGGTATATGCTGTTTCATGATTACCAGGATATGGTTTCAAAGTACAGACCGGTTCAGTTTCATGATTATGTTTCATTTGAGCATCCGGTGCATTCTGAAATCTTTCCGCCCGATCCCCATTCTTCCAACTGGATTTCCTGGATCCAGGAAGAAGGCAAAAAAGAAGACGTCTTTTTCGCCCTGGAAAAAGAAGACCAGGATATGGTCCGGGATAAGGTGGATGCTTCCGGTTTCCAGTTTATCGAACCGGAATTTTATGAAGGATTTCAGATGCCGGGATTTACCGTCTATACTCGAAAGGAAATCTTCCATCATGTAAACCGCCGGACACCCTATCAGAAGACATTCCGGGAATCACAGGTGGTCAACAGCGTTCTGGAACTGGAAAAAGGTGACTATGTTGTACATGGTCAGTACGGTATCGGACAGTATCTCGGTATTGTGACCAGAGAAGCCAACGGACAGAAAGCGGACTATCTTCATATTGCCTACCGGGACGGAGATGACCTGTATGTTCCGCTGAGCAAATACCAGCTGGTCAGAAAGTATATTTCCAAAGAAGGAGTGGGCACCAGACTCAGCAAGCTTGGCAGCGGACAGTGGGAAAAAACAAAAAAACGTGTCAGTGAAAAGGTTGAGGAGATCGCCGGACGGCTGGTCGATCTGTATGCTGCCCGAAATGAAAATATCGGTTATGCCTACCCGCCAGACGGACCGCTGGAACGGGAGTTTGATGAATCCTTTGAGTATGAATCCACCCCGGATCAGCTGCAGGCGACGGCTGAGATCAAACATGAAATGGAAAAGCCAAAACCAATGGATCATCTGCTCTGCGGCGACGTCGGATTCGGAAAAACCGAGGTTGCCATGCGCTGCGCATTCAAAGCCATCGCCAACGGCAAGCAGGTCGCATTTCTCTGTCCGACAACGATTCTTTCCATGCAGCATTATGAAACGCTGCAGAAGCGTTTTGATCCGATTGGCGCCCGGATCGCACTGGTCAACCGGTTTGTGACCGCCAAAGAAATGACGGAAATCCGCCAGGGACTCAAAGACGGCACCATTGACATTGTCGTTGGAACTCACCGGCTGTTTTCGAAATCGATTGAATACAAAGATCTTGGACTTCTGATTATCGACGAAGAGCAGCGCTTCGGTGTTGAGCACAAGGAAAAGATCAAAGAGATGAAAAATTCAATTGATGTTCTTTCTCTTTCCGCCACCCCGATTCCAAGAACGCTGCAGATGTCTCTGATCGGCGTCCGGACCATTTCTCAGCTGAATACTCCGCCGGCACAGCGGCACCCGATCCAGACCTACGTGATGGAGAAGAAGGGGAAGACGATCGAAGAAATCATTCAGCGCGAGCTGGCAAGAGACGGTCAGGTTTTCTACCTTCACAACCGGGTAGAAGATATTTTCCGGGTAGCGAAAGACCTGGAGGAAAAGTTCCCGGATGCACAGGTCGGTGTCGCGCATGGCCGGATGAGCCGGGAAGAAATTGAAGAAATCATGGTGGATTTTGCGAAGGGAAAATTCAAAATTCTCGTCTGCACGACAATTATTGAAACCGGTCTGGATATCGCCAACGCGAACACCATTATCATTGAAAATGCTGACCGTTTTGGTCTGGCACAGCTTTATCAGATCCGCGGCCGGGTTGGACGGCGTGATAAACTGGCCTACTGCTATCTGATGGTGACACCCAACCGCCAGCTGAATGAGGCGGCTTCCAAAAGACTGAAATCGATCAAGGAATTTACGCAGCTGGGCAGCGGGTACAAAATTGCAATGCGCGATCTGACCATCCGGGGAGCCGGCGATATGCTGGGAGCCAAACAGGCCGGATTTATTGATCAGGTCGGCCTGGATATGTATCTGGAAATGCTCTCTGAAGCCATTGCCAGAAAGCAGGGAAAAATACCGGAAGAGAAGAAGGAAGTCAAACAGTCTTCCGTTCATACGGACGGATATATCCCGGCGCCTTTTACGGACAGCGATGGAGACAAGCTGTCTCTTTATCAGGACCTTCAGGGCGTGCAGAATTTCCGTGAGCTGAAAGAATATGAAAAGCGCATTCAGGACCTGTTTGGAAAAATACCGTCTCAGGTCCGCAAACTGTTTGAACAGAAAAGGCTGGATCTGTTTGTGAATGAACCGGGAGTTGATTCTCTGAAGGAAAGCGACCGGCAGATTGTGATCACAATGGATGAAAAGTGGAGCCGGGAAGCGGATGGTCTGCGGCTGTTTCAGAAAATGGGCGAAATCAGCCGGGCCATCAAAATGTCATATAAAAACAAGCAGATCCAGATTTTCTTTAACAAGACAAAAAACTATCTGCAGCTGATCCGGAAAGTGTCGGATGTGCTTCTGGATCCGGAATACCGGAAAACCAGATAGCAGCTGTGTTTTTTGTGAACAGAGCAGAAGAGAACGGGAACGCAGCCGGGAAACAGCTGATTAAATGATGGGTAGCATATCCATCGCATTTCATGAAATAAATAATAATGAATGGTCAGAAAAGAAAGAACAGAAGAAAGGAGAATACGATGCGACTGGACAAATATCTGAAAACAACCCGTATTCTGAAAAGAAGAGAGGCAGCCAAAGAGCTTGCTCTTCAGGGAAGGGTCTGGATCAATGGGAGACCGGCTAAGCCGAGCAGCGAAGTGGAAATCGGTGATGAGATCCGGATGCGTTTTGGCTATCGAATTCTGACAGTCCGGGTGGAAGACATTCAGAAACAGGTATCCAAGCAGAATGCTGCTCTGCTGTTTACTGTGCTTTCAGAAGAACGGATTGAAGAGAATCAGGATGAAGCAGAATCTGAACGAACTGATCTGGGAAACTAAAGTTCTCAGAGATCCTGTTCATGGCTATATTCATATCCGTTATCAGATCATATGGGATCTTCTGAATACGGCTGAGTTTCAGAGACTTCGCCGGATTCATCAGCTTGGCGGAGTCTGTCAGGTTTATCACACAGCCGAGCATACCCGTTTTGCCCACAGTCTGGGTGTCTATGAGCTGGCCCGCCGGATGATTGATGAAATTCCATCCATACAGGCTGCTCTTGACGAGGAAGAGCAGATTATGGTTCTCTGCGCAGCACTGCTTCACGATATCGGACATGGCCCTTTTTCCCATTTCTATGAACGGCTGACCGGAATATCACATGAAAAACTGGGGTGGCAGGTGATCAGCAATCCAGAAACGGAGATCTGCCAGGTTCTGATGGCGCGTGATTCAGATCTGCCGGACAGAATCTGCCGTATTCTTTCGGACCGGTGGCCAAAAAAGCTGGTCTGTTCCATGATATCGAGCCAGCTGGATGCGGACCGGATGGACTATCTTCTCCGGGATGCCTATGAAACAGGAACATCCTACGGTAAGTACGACCTGGAGCGGATTCTGAGAACGCTCAGAGCGGCAGATGACGCGCTGGCGGTGAAAATCAGCGGCATTCATGCGGTAGAAGACTACATTATGGCCCGATATCAGATGTATTTTCAGGTCTATCAGCATCCGGATGCCTATGGCTATGAACTGCTGATTGAGCGCTATTTTCAGCGTCTGAAGGATCTGAAAGAGATCGGAAAATCAGAAATTAAATTCGAACCGAATTCTGAACTGATCTCTCTTTTCGAGGATTTCGATCGTCTTCAGAATCCGGAGCAGATGATAGAAAACGGCGATTTTACAGAGCTGGATGAAATCTTTCTTTTTACTCTGATCCGCCGCGGCAGACAGAGCGAAGATCCGGTTCTGATGGATCTTTCTGACCGCATACTTAACCGGAAGCTTCCTTCCTGGACAGACAGTCCGGACGATCAGGAAAAGAAACGCATATTCCGGATGATGGAAAAACAGGGACTGGACAGAAGATACTATTCTGACAGTCTGATTCCCGGAATAAAGGAGTATCTTCCTTATCAGGAAAAAGAGCATCCTATTCCAGTTCTGGAAAACGGAAGACTGAAGAAACTGTCTGACGTTTCTGATATTGCCGGGGTTCTTCTGCAGGTAAATCGGCCCAAAAAAGAACGGATTTATTACTCCTGCTCCGAACAGCCGGATGAAATCAGCCAGAGGAACAATGAAGCCGGATAACTGGAACCAGACGGTGAACAGACCGTAAATAAGCGTCTATTCTGCCCTTCCTGATTGAATGTCAACTGTTTTGTGATACACTTTTTTCGCTATGAAAAAACAGGTGAAACTTCTGGAAGGACAGAACCGGAACATTGCATTTGACCATATGGCAGAAGCAGAAAAAGCCGGAAAAGACGGGATTGAACTGATTCTGGAACAGCCGGAGCGAAGCGGCCGGGAGATCTGGCAGATTTTTGAACACTCCTGCCGGATTCTGAGCTTCTACGAATCGGAAGTTGAAGTGATCATCCGTCCTGCAATGAAAAGCCGCGTAAAGATCAGAACAGAATTTGGGGATCTGGAGAATGAACTTGAGGTTCTGGAATATTCAAGAATCTGCAGTGAAAATGAGCTTCAGGTCATTCTGAGGTACCGGCTGAAAGGAACGGATGAAGAACTGTTTTTTGAGCTGACTGCTTCCGATCCGAAATCGTAAGCAGCAAAGCAGCGTATGGATCAGACAGCTGATCCGGGCTTTTATCCTGTGCCTGAACAGAGATAAAAGAAGCGATTGATCATTCAGGATATTTGAAAAGCAGAAACAGGAGGACGAATTATGGCTGCAATTGATAAAGAGCTGCAGGCAAGTCTGGCAGAAGCAGCCGGGAAGGCTTTTGATCTCAGTCTGAACCCCGCTGAAATCACTGTAGAGATTCCAAAAAGAAAAGACCAGGGCGATTTTTCCACCAATCTGGCGATGCAGCTGACCCGAACCCTGCATACAAACCCGAGGGAAATTGCGCAGAAACTGAAAGAGAACTTCTCGAGTCCAATGGTGGAAACTGTCGAAATTGCCGGACCGGGTTTCTTGAATTTTTCTCTGAAGAAAGACCGCTACGCAAAAGTAGTGGAAGACATTCTGGCCAGACAGGATCAGTATGGTTCCGGTGAACCAAACGGAATAAAGGTGGATCTTGAATATGTTTCAGCCAACCCGACCGGATCTCTTCATCTTGGACATGCCCGCGGTGCGGCCTGGGGCGATGCGGCAGCCCGGATTATGAAAAAAGCCGGCTACGATGTAACCCGCGAGTATTATGTAAACGATGCCGGCAACCAGATCCGCAATCTGGCTCTTTCTCTCTGGGCCCGTTACGTGCAGGCGCTTGGACAGGAAGCGGAAATCGGCCAGGATGGATATATGGGAAAAGATATCCAGGATAAAGGCCGTGAACTGGCTGAAAAATACGGTGACCGGTATGCCGAGCCGACAGAAGAAAATCTTGATTTCTTCCGGAAAGAAGGTATTCAGTTTGAGCTGGATAAAATCAGAAAAGATCTGAAAAACTACCGGGTTGAATTTGATGTCTGGAGTTCCGAACAGGCTTTAAGAGACGCCGGAGAAGTGGAAAAAGTTCTGAAAGTGCTGGATGACCGGAACCAGGTTTACGAACAGGACGGCGCTCTGTGGTTCAGAACAACAGATTACGGAGACGACAAGGACCGCGTGCTGAGAAAGCAGGACGGCAGCTATACCTATCTGGTGCCGGATATCGCCTATCACAATGATAAATATCAGCGCGGATTCGACCGCCTGGTGGACTTTTTCGGTGCGGATCATCACGGTTATATTCCCCGTCTGAAGGCCAGCATGCAGGCGCTTGGCAACGATCCGGAAAAGCTGGACGTGGATATTATTCAGATGGTGCGTCTGGTGGAAAACGGCGAAGAAGTCAAAATGAGCAAGCGGCTGGGAAACGCCACAACGATCAACGAGCTGATTGAATGGGTGGGTGTGGATGCTGCCCGTTACTTCTTTGTAAACCGGGCTCTTGATTCTCACCTGGACTTTGATCTGGAACTGGCAAGATCCAAGTCAAATGACAATCCGGTGTATTATGCTCAGTATGCCCATGCCAGAATGTGTTCCATTCTCAAAGGGGCTCCCGACTACGGAAAGCCGGAAAACTACGAGGGACTGGACAGCGAGAAGGAGATTGAACTTCTGAAGACGCTGCAGGATTATGAAAATGTCATTGCAGACACTGCCCGCACCCGCCAGGTGCACCGGATAACCCATTATATCCAGAATCTGGCCAGCCGTTTTCACAGTTTTTACACAGTCTGCCGGGTAAATGATCCGGAAAATCCGGATCTTTCCGCCAAACGTCTTGGACTGGTGGATGCCAGCCGGATTGTTCTGGCTGATGCACTGAATCTGATCGGTGTGGAAGCAGTAGAATCCATGTAAGTGGTTCACTTTCAATATGGACGGAAACAGGTAAAATTGTTGCTGAATAATTCGTGATTATAAAGGAGTTCGATTTATGAAAAAGTCTATGATCGAAACTGCATTTGCAGTTCTTTCTGATCAGAAAGGCGCCATGCCTTTCATTGATCTCTGGAATCAGGTAGCCAAAGAAATGGGCTTTAATGACTCTCAGAAAGACGACAATATCGCCCAGTTTTACAGCGATCTGTCGCTTGACGGCCGTTTCGCCAATCTGAAGGGAAACAGCTGGGATCTTCGTAAACGCCAGTCCGTTGCCAACACAATTATTGATACGGATTCGATCAGTGTGGAAGATGAAGAAGACGAGCCTGAATTCAGCGAACCGGAAACTGAAGAAAGCATCGTCGCCAAAGAGCAGGAAGAAGAAGAAAACTGATCTGCCTGCCAACTGTTCTGTCCGCAAGATTCAGATCTGCTGCGCAGGTCCATCGATAAAGATATTCAAAATTGGAAAAAAGATAGAAAGCCGAAATCTGTTTCTGCGCATTCACAGAAGACAGTTTTCGGCTTTTTGTTATCTTAAAAATTTCAGAATTCTCTTCAGCGGAAAATCTGTATCCGGAGCGGTATAGTCCAATGTGAAAATTCCTTCTGAATCAGATGCCTTTTCTGCTTTCAATCTGCTTCTGATGCAGAGCCAGACTAAAAGCAGAAAATATGATCATCTTTACGTCACAATATTTCATATTCTGTCTCTTTTTCTCTCATCTGACTGTATAATATAAAAAATCTGAAAATCCTATAAAAATCAGAAATTTTTCAGACTTTTAAATACAAAGGTCTTACTATAATTTCAGACGAAAAAGGAGACAGAAATCTCAGGCTGAAACAGAAAAAACGGCGTATTCGGTCTCTGTCTGTTCAGATTGAGAAAAATTCGCCTGAAGAGCCGGAACAGTCAGACAGAGAAACTGCTGAAGCGGCTGATTTTAAGGCTCAGTCTGAAGAAATGTCACATTTTCAGATCATAATAGGAACAGCAGATATGTTCTGAGAAACGGCAGAAAACGGACTCTGTCCCCGTCTTTCAGCAGCAGGACCCGCCCGTTTGACGGCATGATATAATTTCTGAACAGAAATTGATCGTATTATTTTACAACAGAACAGACTTCCGTCAGAAGGCGCAGGAAAAACAGACAAAGAAACAGGAGATTCAGTCATGAATAAAGACGAATTTATAAAGGGAATGGAAGAAGTATCCATTCCGGTAAGCGAAAAGCAGATCAGACAGTTTGAACAGTATGCTCAGCTGCTCAGAGAGTGGAATGAAAAAATGAACCTCACCGCGATTACGGAAGAATCGGAGATCTGGGAGAAGCATTTTTATGATTCTGTCCGGCCGTTTGCGGGAACAGAATTTGAAACTCTGTGCGATGTCGGAAGCGGTGCCGGCTTTCCCGGAATCCCGCTGGCTATCCTGTTTCCGGAGCGGAAGTTTACTCTGGTTGAGCCGCTCGGAAAACGATGCCGTTTTCTTGAAGAAGTAAAAAAACAGCTGAATCTGACCAATGTGACGATTGCCAATGAAAGAGCGGAAGATTTCGCCAAAGCCCACAGAGAAGAATTTGATGCCGTGAGTGCACGGGCTGTCGCCAGACTGTCCATTCTTCTTGAGCTCTGCATTCCGCTGCTTAAGAAAGGCGGCACGTTTATTGCTCTGAAAGGAAGAAACGGCATGGAGGAGCTTGCACAGGCTGAACCCGCTCTGGAAGCTCTGAAGGTTACGCTCGATCATCATGATGATTTTGAACTTGATAACGAATCAGGAAGCCGGGTCGTTCTGTTCTTCAGAAAAGACGCCCCGACCCCTGCAAAATATCCCCGCAATTACGGCATGATCAAGAAAAAGCCGCTGGAGAAAGCGTAATGAGCCGTGTAATTGCCGTATCCAATCAGAAAGGTGGCGTCGGGAAGACGACGACCTCAATCAATCTTGCCTCCGGACTTGCCCGGGAGGGGAAAAAAGTGCTTCTCATTGACTTTGATTCGCAGGGCAATGCGAGCAGCGGGTTGAATGCGCTGGAAAATCCGAACAGTATGACTGTTTATAACGTCATTTTGGAAGGATATCCTGTCGAAAATGCAATTATCCATAATTCAGAACCAGATATCGATATCCTGCCTGCGAATATTTCTCTGGCTGGCGCGGATCTGGAAATGGATAAAATGGATTCGGGAAAGGAATTTCTTCTCAGAAATGCGATTGAACCGGTCCGGGAGCGCTACGATTATATTTTTATTGACTGTCCGCCCAGCCTCGGACTGCTCAATACGAACGCTCTGACAGCGGCAGATTCCGTTCTGATCCCTGTGCAGTGCGAATATTACGCACTCGAAGGAGTGACGCAGCTGCTGCTGACCATCCGTCTGGTGCAGCAGACAAGCAACCGTTCGCTGTCCATAGAAGGAATTCTGATGACGATGTTTGATATCCGGACCAGACTTTCCGTTGAAGTCAGTCAGGATGTGCGTCAGACATTTGGCAAGCTGGTCTATCAGAATTCAATTCCGAGAAATGTAAAGCTTTCGGAAGCACCCAGTCGGGGCGTTTCCATCTTTGAATACGATCCCCGTTCCAACGGAGCGGCAGCTTATCAGGAGCTGTCGAAAGAACTTCTTCATATCAATGAAGAAAGAGAAAGAAAAAGAGAAAGAAGATAAGCCTATGACCACCTCAAATTCAAGGCTGGGAAAAGGACTCACTTCAATTTTTGGCACAGATGTTTCTCAGATGCTTGATGATATCCAGAACGGTCAGGCCAGAACGGAGCAGCAGGAACAGACCCGGCTTCCGGTCGGAGAGATCCGGCCCAACCCGTATCAGCCGCGCAAGATCTTTGATCAGGCGGCTCTGGAGGACCTGGCCAGTTCCATCCGGATTCATGGGGTATTCACCCCGATTCTGGTCAGAAAAAGCATTCACGGATACGATCTGATTGCCGGAGAACGCAGACTCCGCGCCAGCAAAATGGCCGGAATGAGCGATATCCCAGCGATTATTGTTGATTTTGATGAAAAGCAGATGATGGAAATTTCTCTGCTGGAAAATATACAGCGGGAAAATCTGAATGTAATCGAAGAGGCCAAAGCCTATGAACAGCTGATCCACAGCTTTCACTATACCCAGGAGCAGGCAGCCAATCAGGTCGGAAAAAGCCGGGAGCATGTCACCAATCTGCTCCGGCTGCTGAAGCTTCCCGAAGATGTTCAGACCTATGTTGTCGAAAAGAAGCTGTCGATGGGACATGTCCGGGCGCTGCTTGGTCTGAAGGATCAGGACCAGATGCGAAAAATCGCCCGGCAGGCTATTGATCAGGGATGGTCTGTCCGAAAAGTGGAACAGGCTGTCCGGGATCTGAACGCCAGGGAAAAAGAAGGCCAGAATCCGGTGCCGGATCCGATGGATAATATTTTTATCCGTCAGGCGCACCAGCAGATTGAGGACTTTTTCCAGGCTCCGGTGAAAATCAAACCCAATTCCATACAGATTCATTACGATGGAGATCAGGATCTCACAAGGATTCTTGAAAAGCTGAACCTGATTGAACAGGAGTAAGAGGATTTAAAAGAAGCATCAGCAGAAAGACAGATTTTAAAACAGAAGCTGAAAAGGGAATGCGAAAACCGCATTCCCTTTTTGATGGTATTTGAATATTCAGAGGATAAAGACATCTGAAGCTATCTGGCGCTGTCATCTCCGTAATACATGTTCTGAATCGTCTTGATCAGAAGAGTCAGATCAAGCCAGAGAGACCAGTTCCGGTAATAAAATTCATCGAGTTCCAGGCGCTGCTCAAAATCCACGTTGCTTCGGCCGTGCGTCTGCCACATGCCGGTAACACCCGGAGCGAGCGAGACAATGTCTCTGTAATAGGTTCCCATGTCTTTGGCTTCTCTTGGAAGATAGGGACGCGGACCGATCAGCGACATCTCGCCTTTCAGAACGTTGATAAACTGAGGAAATTCATCCAGTGATTTTTCCCGCAGAACTTTTCCGGCTTTGGTAATCCGGGGATCGTTGACGAGCTTTTTGTTCAACTCATACTCTTCCCTGATTGCCGGATCGTTTTTCATCATATCCTCCAGTACCTGTTCCGCGTTTTCAACCATGGTTCTGAATTTGTAAACCTTGAATTCTTTTCCGCCCTTGGAAATCCGGTTCTGTGTGAAGAAGACCGGACCGTAATCTCCCTGTTTGTGGTTGTTGTAGCGGACGTAAAAATAAAGGGGAACGACAATCATGCAGCCGACCAGACCGCCCATGATGTCGATGGTCCGTTTGACGAAATGATCCCATGGAGTCATCGTACCCTGCGTTGTGGAAATCATCAGCAGACCGTCAAAGTCTTCGATCCGGCTGGCAAAGGTGACCATATCGTCCGTATAAGGAAGATATTTGACATTTTCAACCCGGCTGGCCAGATATTTGTTCAGTTTCGCCATGTTTTCAGGACTCAGTTCCGGAATGGCAATCATGACGGTATCTACGCCGTAGGCAGAGGCATACTCATCAAAATCCTTCATTGGAATAATGGGAGCACGCTGGTCCACCAGTTCCTGATCGACGCCGGGATAATTCGGATCGCCGTTCAGATCGACAAAAGCGACGATATCCGTCAGCGAGAAACGGTTGGCCCGGGTGACATTGTCCAGTTTCCGGGCTGTTTTTCCCGCGCCGATGACAATGACATTCTTTTTGCACTGTTTGTAGAAAACAAGATGTGCGTAGCGGACGACGAGCAGCGAACAGAGAAGATCGATCAGTGTAAACAGACAGATGTAGCCCATTTCTCGAACAGCAGTATAGGAACGGAAAGCGACGGTCAGCAGGGCGCAGAACAGAAATCCGGCATATCCCATGAACACCAGTCTGGCTTCGTCGTAGGCCAGAGTCGTCTTGTTCTGAAAACGTCCGACGATAAACTGGGAAAAAACATAAAGTGCGAAAAGCTTTATTTTTCTTTCTATATTAAAAGGAAAGATAAAGAGCAGTATGATCGTGATCAGGCATTCAAGCAGAAGCCGTATCCGGTTGATATTTTTCATATTTCCTCCAGAACAGGTAGATTTTGGGTAACAGGACGGTCAGGTCCTTCCCGACAGTTACTGATTATACTAAGAACGGTTTTCCGATCCTACCTTTATTAAAAGTATTAAAAGGATAACCGGTTGAAAAATTCACTTTATCGGCCCGGCAGGATCAGTCGAGAGTGACTTTTCCGGTTTTGCGGTATTCCTTCATCTTCTCTCTGATTTTTTTCAGTGTTCTCTCTGTCCCGTGCTTTTTCTGGTATTCAAGCATCCATAGAAGCTGCTTTTCCGTTTCGGGATGGATCATGGTGGATTTCCGGTTTTTCATATAGTACTCGAGCGGAGAATCGTCCCGGTACTGATCTTTGAGGTAGATCATGCTGGCAGCGGTCCGGTCGCAGAACATTTCCGCGACATAATTGAACGGAACCTGGACCGGGTGAATTCCGTCCGGTCCGTTATCCAGCCAGTATTCCCAGTGATGGCGGTTGCGTCCTTTATGGTGCAGCCAGGAAGCAGAATAGCCTTCCGCTTCTTTCTGGGCATCAATCGGAGAACGGTAGCCCTGGTAATATTTAAATCCGGTCTTCAGTTCAATCGGAGAATATTTGGACAGATCATGCATCAGCCCCTGTTTCGGAATGCCGCACTGAAAACAGAGCGATGTGACTTTGGCTTTATGCCGGTTAATGGTCTGAAGATGTCCTTTGATTTTCTGCCATTGGTTCATTGCAATTCCTCTTTTCATCCGGAAACTGTGACTGCAATTATTTTAGCATGATGAAAGAGAGCAGACGCTCAGGCTGGATTTGGCAAAGAAAGTAAACAGAAAAAGGGGAAAAAGGAAGCTTTCAGCTGACCGGATTCATTTTCTCCCGACGAATCATCTTGTCATCCCTTGTGGCTCCTGTTACAATGCTAAAGCACTTACTTTGAATTCATATCAGGAATTCAAGGCGGAAGGAGGTAATGGGGATATGAAAAAAGGAATTCACCCTGACTACCATACTGTTAAAGTTGTCTGCTCTTCCTGCGGAAACACTTTTGAATCCGGTTCTACTGTAAAGGGAGACACCCTGCGCGTAGATACATGCAGCAACTGCCATCCTTTCTACACTGGACGTCAGCGTTTTGCGGCTGCCCAGGGAAGAATCGAAAAGTTTAACAGAAAATATGGTCGCAAAGACGAAAACAAGTAAGAAAGTCAGAACAGCTTTCTTTCATGCCAGCCATCCGGCTGGTTTTTTTATTTCCGGTGTATAAGCCGGCATGAAGATAAAATGCGCACGCTGCGGATGCGAAGATCCGCAGTATTTTGGAAAGGATCATGGCATCTGCTACTGCCGCCGCTGCATCAGCTTTGGCAGGATGCCGGTCGGAGAACCGGTTCGCAAACGGAAGATCCGAAAACCGCATTATATAAAAGAAGCCTGTCTGAAATTTGAGCTGACACCTTATCAGAAACAGATTTCCGCAAAAGCGCTTCAGGCTCTGAAAAATCATCAGGACGTTTTTATCTATGCTGCAGCGGGAGCCGGGAAAACAGAAATCACACTGGAGAGCATCAGCTGGTTTCTGAAACAGGGAAAAAGGGTCTGCTTTGCGATCAGCCGCCGGCAGGTTGTTCTTGAAATTGCCAGCCGGCTGCAGGAATACTACCCCGATCTGAAAGTCACGCCGGTCTGTGAAGGATATCCCGAAAACTACGCCGACCGTTTTGACAGCGATCTGATTGTCTGCACGATGCACCAGCTCTACCAGTATGCCGGATGCTTTGATCTGCTGATCATGGATGAAGTGGATGCTTTTCCCTATGCCGGCAGTGAAATGCTGGAAACCATTGCAGAAGCGGCCTGCCGGGATGTCACCATGATGCTTTCAGCGACTCCGGACAGAAAATCCATGGAAAAAATCGAAGCGGGACAGATGATTCTCTGCGAGCTTTTCAGAAGACCGCACGGTCATCAGCTGTGCGTTCCGGAAATCAGAAAGTGTTCTTCGGCTTTGCAGGTGATCCGCATTCTGAAATGCTGCCGTGATTTTCTGTCTGTAAAAAAGCAGGTTCTGGTGTTTGTTCCCCGCCGGGAAGACGTGGTGTGGATGAAAAAAGTGCTGTCTCTTGCCGGTAAAACAGAAGGCATTCATTCGGCGACAGCAGATAAAGACCGGATTATGCAGAAGTTCCGGGAAAAAGAAACAGATATTCTGGTGACAACCACTCTGCTGGAAAGAGGCATCACGGTAGGAAGTGTACAGGTGCTGATCTATCAGGCGGATCATATTGTCTTTACCTGTGCTTCGCTGGTTCAGATTTTCGGCAGAGTCGGCAGGACTTTCAGTGATCCGGAAGGAACCGGAATCTGTTTCTGTCAGAAACCCTCTCAGGCGATCCGGGAATGCATAAATATTATTGAAACAATGAACCGGTCTCTGTCTGACTCGCAGAAGGGCAGGACAGAATGAAACGCATCCGGAAAATCTGCTCCGGAACGGATCTGATTTTCCATCGGATATTCAGATCCGCTTCCGATAAAACCCGGCTTGAAAAACAGATCCGAATCCGTACAGAAAATTCGAATCCGCTCTGTCTGCTTTGCTTTCGTTCGATGGAAGAAGAAAAAAATCTTTCCTGGATCCTTTCAGGAGAAGATCTTCTCTGCTCTGAATGCAGACAGAAAACCGGCATCAGCAGGAAAGTGAGGCTTCCCTCCATTCCTGTCTTATTGTTTAACCATTTTCTAAGCCGTCTTCTCTTTTTAAAGAAAAGAACAGAAAAACCAGTACAGAAAACGGAAAGAGTGCATCTGGTCTGGAACACTGGATCATCAGACAGTCGGAAAGCCGAGCTTTCGGTTCCCTGTCTGGTTATTTTTGAGGAAAATGATGAGTTTCTGAGTCTCTGGCATCAGTATTCAGAACGGCACGATTACATTCTGGCTTCGGTGTTTTTTCAGCATCAGAAAGATCTGTGTGATTTTCTGACCCGCTGTGACTGTCTTGCAGGCTGGGAACTGACTGAAAGAAACAATGGATGCGGATGGGATCCACTGGCGGAGATATTTCGCTCCGTCGGGATTTCCCTTCACTTTCTGATGACCGAAGAAGCAGGCCGGTCCGTTTTTCTGCCGGGTGCAGATCTTCTTTCCGAAAGCAGACGGTTTGGCAAAGAAAATAAAAGAAGAAAAAGAAGCAGGGCAAAAAGAAACAACAGAATAAAAGTTCTCGTTTTTGAAAGCCGGAATGATCAGGAACTGATTATGAAAACGGCTGATGAAATCAGAAAAAGGAAACCGGAATTCAGACCGGATCTGATTGTATTTCTGTACTGAAAAACGGCAGATCCTGTTTTTTCTGAACTTTCTGAACGGTTTAAGCGGACAGAAGATGATTTAACGGCCGTATTCACCTGGTCTGCCGTATCGATTGTTGAAAAAGTCATCTGAAGTCAGAAGGCTGAAGTATATGAAAACACTATCATTCACAATCTGAATGGAATTCTGACAATCCCATTTTCGTTTGTTATATTTGAAAGAAAGGGGGATGAATTCGTGGACGACAGAAAAGATCTGGATGTTCTCGATTCGCTGCTGGATTCCATCAACAACGACGATACGATGGAGAAAAAAATCAATGATTTTGCCAGAACCAAGCAGCGCCGAAAGAGAATCGAAAAAGCGCGGGAAACCTCAGCCGAGTTCAAGAATCAGTATTCAACCCAGGCTCGGGAAAAAGCCCGTCAGGAAATATTGAATACAGCTTCCCGGACACCGGAAGCTTCGGAGCCGGCCGTATTGAAAACCGGCGAGTTCATCTATGGAGCCCGGACCAGCCAGCCGCAGGAACAGACTGAAGGGGAGTCTGAAAATCCGGAAAACACGGTGGTGGTCAGCCGGAATCTGCCGGATTCCGGAATGGAAAGCAGCCCGAACGAAGGCACGATGGTTTTTGACAAGAGTCTTCGGACCGGACCAGCCGGACCGGAACCGGAAGTGGCTGAACCGGAAGAAGACAACCGGACGGTCTACATGGATGAAAACGAAATCAAATCTCTTCTGGAAGAGGATGAACCTCTTCTGAAGCGGGAATATGTAGGAAGCGGGGAGGGGGTACCGCAGAATGCCCCGGAACGGGTGCGCCGTCCAAAGTCGCAGCCGGCCAGAGCGCAGATGGCGCCGGCTCCGGAACCGGATCTGTATGAACCGCCTGCCAAACCGTTTTCCTGGAAATGGCCGATGCTCATTTTCGGGGCGGTTCTGTGCGCACTTCTTCTTTTCGGAGTCGTTCAGCTGGCCAATAATTATATGACCGGAAATGAAAGCGAGAAGGCAGCCGAACGGCAGAAAATCTATGATGAACTGGCTGCCTGGGCAGACACATACAACCCGGACGATGAGACGGATGCCAAATCGATCCTGGATTATGAGAAAATGTTCAACCGTCTCGATGATGAACAGAAAGAGAAGCTGAATGAGCTGCTCGAACAGAAGTTCGGAAAAACATTTGATGAGCTTCTGGCTGCTGCCAAATCCGCTGATAAAACGGACACCAGTTCAAACATGACGCAGATTGCCGAGCAGAAAGCGAGTCTGCGCATGCAGATCAATGACCTGCAGAACCAGCTCAACAGCCGGCAGAATGATCTGAACAATATAAACGGAGAGATTCAGAAAGCGTACAATGACTGGCAGAATGCTCTGGGCAGCTACAACAGCGCGCAGACAGATTACAATAACGCAGTGGCTGCCTATAATTCGCTGACGGCGGAAAGAGATCGTCTTGCGGCAGCAGCCGGTCAGCTGACAGCTGACATCAGCAGCCTGAACAGTCAGATTGCCGAACTGCAGAATGGAAACGATCCGGATAAAGAGACGAAGATCGCAGACCTGCAGACTCAGCTGAGCGCAAAACAGACTGAACTGAACGACAACCAGAGCTCACAGAACGATCTGAATTCACAGATCAGTGAAGCTTCCGGAAACGTTAATTATTTCAAGGGAATTTCAGACAGCGCCGAACAGGCAATGAATACCAGCAAGCAGAATTATGATGCGATTGCCGGATCCGGCGACCCGATTCAGAATGAGATCGACAGTCTGCAGAATCAGATCAATGACCTGCAGAATCAGCTGAACTCTCTGTAATCATCCCGGAAAGCAGATCTTTTCAGTTTTCTGTACAGCGATGAGGCAGATGCAGTATTTTTAAAACAGAATGAAATTTCAGAACTTTCGCCGAGCCGGTTTTACATCGGGACGACGGAAGTTTTTTTGTTGGTCATAATCAGTTGATTGTCTGAAAAAATGGGAAAAGAAACGGAAAATTCTTCGTTTACTGCGGTTAAATCACAGGAATGATTCAGAATTGCGGACTGATTTTGTAAAAATAACTGAAGCATTATGGATTGTTGAATAAATAGTCCTGATTGCACATAATAATCATCCGGTAAGCATTCTAAGCAATGATTATTTTAAAGGCAGAATAAAATAAGAACTGAAAAAGGCTGTCTTCAAAGTAAAAAAGGCGTACTTTCCCGGTTCAGAAAGGTCATCTTCAGAACCGCCTGAATGCGAACTGATTTACAGAGAAATACTCAGCATAGAAAGCGAGGAAAACAATGCGCAAAAACAGATTCTCTAAAAAACTGATCGCCCTGCTGATCTGCTTTTTCACAGTCGGCACGCTGATCGAGCCAGTCAATCCCGTTTTTGCTGCTGATTCATCAGATGAAATAAATGTGGAAACCACAGAATCTGATCCGGCTGTTCCTGAATCCGAGACAGCTCCGGTCGAAGCATCCGATGAAACCGTACAGGCCGGCGAGATCAAAGACATCGCTGCCTGGATGAACGGAATTGATTACAGTTCTGAAAACGAAACGGTTGAATACACCGGAAGCCAGCCGGCTTTTGATTCGGACAAAGCGGGTGTTTACAGCGTGGAATACCGAGTAACTCCGAAAAACGGCAAAGATTCTTATCTGATTTCCAGAAAAATTACGGTCGAAGCAGCACCGGCATCCGATCAGGGAACTGAAGGATCCGCAGAGGATGCTGCATCCACAGAAGAAAATGCCGGACAGGACTCCGCAGACCCTCTGCCGGGAACTGAAAACGAAGGCGAATCTTCTGAAGAACCGATTGATGATGAAGCAGATGCGGAACTGGTCAAAGCTTCAAACATCGCCATTACGGCGGACAAGGAATACTATTACAGCACCTATGGAATGGGTACTTATGTGACCCGCCGCTACAGAGTGGTCAAGGACGGCAGCACATACTATGCCTACTGTTCTCAGCCTTCCAAAGCAGGTCCGACCGGATCCAATGCCATCGGAAGCCTGCAGGACATGGCTACCGACAGCATTCTGTCCAAGATTCTTTATTATGGTGCCGATGCCCTGAATCCGATGACTTCACCATCCGGTTCGGCCAGCTTCTTTGAACAGGCTGCCTATAAAAAGTACAACGAAGGCCAGCGTTTTATTATTACTCACCTGGCTCTCGGTCTTGAAGACAACGACAGCAACTGGAACAAAGGAGCCAGTGCGGAAGCGCAGAACGCTGCCAGAGCGCTCGTTGCTTTTGCACGGAACAGTTCTCTTCCGACTGTGCCGGTTGAAAAACCGTCCATCAGCTACAGCGGAGAAGAAATTCACGATTCTGCAAACAAAACTGTAAAATCTCAGATTATTACGTTCAACGCCAATCCTGAATTTACAACCACCTTCACTCTGCCTGCTCAGGTTTCTTTCGAGCAGATCAGCGGAAAAGATGCGGTTGTAAAAGGAAACGAAGTAACTGTATACGGCGGAACTTCCTTCCGTCTGAGTGCTCCGGAAGATGCCAAAAACATCAATATTGATGAAACACTGACAACAACCGGAACTTACTCCACCTACGGTGCGAAACGTTTTGTTCCGACCAACCAGACAAGCTTCCAGAACCTTGCGATTCTGTTCCCGACAGTGGATACGGAAACTTACAGCATGGAACTGAGAGTCAGCTGGCTGCACAGAAGTTCCGTTTCCATCCTGAAAACGGATGAAGACGGAAATCCGGTAGCCGGAGCAGAACTGCAGCTGCGCGATGCAGACGGCCGTGTCCTGGATACCTGGACATCGACTGATCAGCCGAAAGTATATGATTCAAGCTTCCTGAACCCCGGACAGACCTATTCTGTAAAAGAAACAAAGGCTCCGTCCGGATATGTGCTGAATACAGAAGCGAAAACATTTGTAATGCCTTCTGTTACGACGGCTCAGCCGGAGATGATTGAAGTGCAGTTTGAAAATGCGCGCAATCAGATCGAAATTACCAAGACAGATATTACCGGTGAAAAAGAACTGGCTGGTGCCGTTCTGTCTGTGCTCGATGAAAACGGCAATGTGGTGGAACTGAAGGGAGAAGCTCTGACCTGGACTTCGACAGAAGAAGCCCATGTGATCAGAGGACTTCCATCCGGAAAATACATTCTCCGTGAGGACACAGCGCCTGCCGGTTATGTAAAAACAACAGATGTTGAGTTTGAAGTAGTCGATGGAGTGCCTGTTACACAGGTTGTCATGAAAGACGAGCTCACAAAACTTCAGATCCAGAAAATTTCCGCTCTGACGGAAAAACCGCTGGCTGGCGCCCGTCTTGAAATCTTTGAAGCGGACGGTACAACTCCCGCAAAAGATGTAAATGGAAACACTTATTCTTTCCTGTCTGATGAAGACCCGAAAGACATTACCGGACTTCCGTTCGGTGAATACATTCTGAGAGAAACCGAAACACCGGCTGGTTATGCCACCGCTGAAGATGTGAAATTCACCGTTTCGGAAGAAACCCAGAATCAGACTGTGAAAATGGTCGACGAACCGATTCAGGTCAGCTTCTCCAAGACGGATATTACAACTGGAGAAGAACTGCCCGGTGCGACTCTGTCCATCCTGGACAAAGACGGAAACGTTGTGGAACTCAACGGCGAAAAGCTGACCTGGGTATCCACAGACGAAAAGAAGATTATCCCGCTGCTTCCTGTCGGTGATTACATTCTGAGAGAAGAAATCGCTCCGGCCGGCTATGTTGTGGCAAACGATGTTGAATTTACTGTGACAGACACCAGAGAGATTCAGGGTGTTGTCATGGAAGATGATGTAACCCGCGTATCTTTAGAGAAGCTTTCCAGTCTGACTGGCGAACGTCTCGAAGGGGCTGTTCTGGTGATTACAGATCAGGACGGAAACGTCATGAAAGGCCCGGATGGTCAGGATCTGCGCTTTGAAAGCGGATCGGAAGCCATCACAGTAACCCATCTTCCTTACGGCAAATACCTGCTGAAAGAAGAAAAAGCGCCGGCAGGCTATGCCACCGCTGAAGATGTGGAATTTGAACTGAATGAAGAAAACTTCCATATTTCTGTTTCGATGACAGATGATCCGATTCAGGTCAGCTTCTCCAAGACGGATATTACAACCGGAGAAGAACTGCCTGGCGCGACTCTGTCCATCCTGGACAAAGACGGAAACGTTGTGGAACTCAACGGTGAAAAGCTGACCTGGGTATCCACAGACGAAAAGAAAATTATCCCGCTGCTTCCGGCTGGCGATTACATTCTGAGAGAAGAAATTGCTCCGGCAGGCTATGTTATTGCGGAAGATGTTCCGTTTACCGTAACAGACACCAATGAAATTCAGATGGTTGTTATGGAAGACGACTACACGAAAGTGGATGTTGTTAAAACCGATCCGGAAGGCAAACTGCTTGAAGGAGCAAAACTCAGACTGAGCGATGCAGAAAGCAATGTCATCGAAGAATTCACTTCGGAAGGCAAAGCTTACCGCTTCGACAGACTGCCGGAAGGAAAATACACTCTGACTGAGCTGGAAGCTCCGAAAGGATACCAGCTGGCTGAACCGGTTGAATTTACAGTAAAAGCAACTGGTGAAGTGCAGACCGTTACGATGGTGGATGAACCGGAAAAAACTCCGGAAACTCCGGGCACTCCGTCCAAACCTTCGAACAAAAAGCCTGCGAATACAGCGACTGACAGCAATGCCGCTCTCTGGCTGACACTGTTCGGCGCCGCAATCGTTGTGCTTGCCATTCTCTTTCTGCTCAGAAAGAAAAAGAAATAATTCAGATCAGTAACATTCTGTTCAGTTTCTGAACAGAATTATGAAACCTGCCAGAATCGGATGCATGTTCGATAAAGGCAGGTTTTTTTATGTCTTCAGTATTGATGAAATCGGATCATTCATCTTCAGGCAACGGATCTGAGCCGGAAATGTTCATAAAAAAGGACAGAGGATTAAAAAACGGTATGAACAAAAGATCAGAAACGGTACCGAACAACGAAACAGAGAGGTCAGAAAAGCGGGAAAAAAGAACATTCTTCAGAATTTGAGAAAAATGAAACCGATCATTTTTGGTTGAGTTTTCTGTATAAATCATCGATTTTCCCTGTCTATATTGTATAAACAGTCGCTGTGTTAAAATAGACCCGGAAAGCAGGTATTCAATGGATAAAAATGCGATTGTTCTGGCTGCCGGAAAAGGCACCCGAATGAAATCTGAAATGAGCAAACTGCTGCATCCCATCATTGACAGACCCATGCTGGCCTATACTCTGGAAGCTCTCGAAGATGCCGGAGTCAGCCGTACCGTCATCATTGACGGCTACCAGGCCGAGCAGGTGGAGGAAGCTTTTCCCGGACGGGAGTTTGCGCTGCAGTCTCCTCAGCTGGGAACAGGACATGCAGTCATGCAGGCGCAGAGCCTGAAGGATGAAGGCGGGTACACGCTGGTGATCAACGGCGACTGTCCGTGCATTCAGCCTGAGACGCTCAGGCAGCTTTATGATGATGCGCAGGGATCATCCCTTACGCTGATGAGCTGTGTTTTTGATGAAGGCGGCAACTACGGCCGGATTCTGAGAGGACCGGATGGAGAATTCCAGGCGATCCGCGAAGCGAAGGACTGCACAGAAAAGGAAAAGGAAATCTGCGAGATCAATGCAGGCGTTTACTGCTTCAGAAATGAGGATCTTTTCGATGGTCTGAAGGAGCTGACCGCCAGCAATGCGCAGAATGAATATTATCTGACGGATCTGGTTGAAATCCTGAAAAATAAGGGAAAAACGGTCCGTGCCATTCCAGTGGCCGATCCCGATGAGCTGCAGGGAATCAATGACACCTCGGAGCTCTTCAGGGCGTATTCCTGGATGAAGAACCGGATCAACAGGGAATGGATGCAGGAAGGCGTGCAGATCGTCGATCCGGAACGTACCGTCATCGGCAAAGATGTGAAAATCGGACACGATGTGATCATTCACCCCAATACGGAGATTCTTGGCCAGACTGTAATTGAAAATTATGCTGAGATTCTGCCGGGATGCTATATCAGAGATGCAGTGATTGAGGAAGGAGAAGTTGTCGGACCGAATACCGTCCGTCAGAACAGTTAATAATATGAGTGAAATCAAAAGCAGACAGGAAAAACTGAGAGATGAAATCGTTGTTTTCGCCCTTTCAAGCAGCCACGATCTGGCTGAAGAAATCTGCGAAATTCTTGGAGTGCCTCTGAGCCCCTGCGCCGCTCAGGAATTCGCCGATGGGGAAATCCTGGTTGAGCTTGGCGAATCTGTTCGAGGCAAGGATGTATATTTTGTTCAGTCCACCAACAAGCCGGTCAACAAGCACCTGATGGAACTGCTTATTGGAATTGATGCCTGCAAACGCGCTTCAGCCAAATCCATCAACTGCCTGATGCCGTATTTCGGATACGCCAGACAGGACAGAAAGGCAAAACCGAGACAGCCGATTACCAGCAAGCTGGTAGCCAGCCTGCTCGAAAGAGCCGGTGCAAACCGCGTTATCACAATGGATCTTCATGCAGCTCAGATTCAGGGATTCTTTGATGTGCCCGCGGATGATATTTCCACTCTTTCTCTGATCGGCAACTATTTCCAGAAGAAAAAAGATCTGAACATTGAAGACGTGGTTGTTGTTTCTCCGGACCACGGTGGAACAGTACGCGCCAGAAAACTGGCTGATGAACTCGGTGCCCCGGTCGCAATCATCGACAAGCGCCGTCCCAGACCGAATGTGGCCGTTGCCATGAACCTGCTCGGTGATGTATCCGGCAAAACAGCTGTGATTATCGATGACATGGTCGATACAGCCGGCACCCTGACATCCGGCATCAATATGCTGTATGAAAAAGGCGCCAAAGAAGTTTACGCAGCCTGCGCTCACGGTATTCTTTCCGGCCCGGCCATCGAAAGACTGAAAAATTCACGTCTGAAAGAATTCATCGTAACCAATACCATCGACCAGAAAGAACACAAGAAAGATTACGAAAATCTGCGTGTCATTTCTGTTGCTCCGCTGGCTGCCGCTGCGATTGAAGCAATTCAGCTGAATGAATCTCTTTCTACCGCATTAAACAATGCAATTAAAAGAGATCTCGGTGAAAATCCGGAGATCGAGGCCATCGCTGCAGAAGCTGAATAAGTTTTTAACAGTCTGTCCGTTCCGATCCGGTCCCTGCTCTGATTCAAAAGACAGGTATAAGTGACGGAAAGACTTAAGATACAGAGTCTGACATACAGAGTCTGACCAGACAGAACAGAAGCAAAGAATAACAGAAGCACCGTACAAAAAGAAAACAGAAATCAAAAACCCGGCAGAATGCTTTAACTAAAGCATTCTGCCGGGTTTTCTGTACGTAAAAATCAGATTGTGTTCTGATGTCTTTAACCATGAGAGTCTTTACTGAAAAAGTGAATTGAAATTGGCGCGGATCTGCTTTTTCAGATCTTCGGGATCCATTTCCTTGAGTTCAGCCATTTTTTCGACGGTGTACTGAACATAGGCCGGTTCATTTCTTTTTCCTCTTTTCGGAACAGGGGCAAGAAACGGGGCATCCGTTTCCGACAGGATCCGGTCAGCAGGACAGGCTATCACATTGGCCGGTCCCTGTTTGTTGTTTTTAAAGGTGACGGTTCCGGCAAAGGAAATCATGGAATTGAGCTTCAGAGCTTCTTTCATGGTTTCGGTCGACCCGGAATAGCAGTGAAAAATGATCGGCGTCTTTGCGTACGTTTTCAGAATGTCCATGCAGTCTTTTGACGCATCGCGCATATGGATCGCGATCGGAAGACCGTATCTGTTGGCGATTTCGATCTGACGGATCATAAGATCTTTCTGTTTTTCCTTAAAGCTTGTATCAAAGTGATAATCGAGTCCGATTTCGCCGAGAACATCAATTTTATGCTCCGCAGCAAGCTGCTCAAGATAGGCCAGCTCTTTATCAGATACCCAGCTGGCATCTTCCGGAAACCAGCCAAAAGCCACTCTGAACGTGTCCGGATCGCTTTCCCGGATCGGAAACGCGTGTTCGAGTTCAGTCGGACTGGTGCACATAATCATCATCGAATCCACGCCGGCTTCTTTTGCCCTGGCAATTACCGCACTGGCATCTTCATACAGCTCATCACAGGTGAGATGGCAGTGGGTGTCGGTCAGTCCAGTCATATATTAAACCTCCTGTAATACATAAAAAACAGACTGCAGAAAACTGCAGAAAATGAAAAAGGGGAATGATCCCCTTTTCATTGATTTGCATCTGTCATTATAAAAGCAGACTTCAGAATGTCATTCAGATTCTGAAAAACACTTACTTTTTATAGCTGTCGTCGACTCTTGGCTCGTCATTTTCCTTTTTGAAATCCGGATCTTTTACATAGCCGAGATTGGCGATGATTTCTTCCATGGACTGGCGGGTATCATCGCGGTTGAGCGCAAATTCAACCTGGGCCTGCAGGAATCCTTTTCTGTCGCCGACATCGTACCGGTTTCCTTCAAACTCATAGGCGTATACGTCTTCGTCTTTGGCCAAACGGTCGATGGCATCGGTCAGCTGAATTTCATGCCCTTTTCCCATCCGCTGCGTTTCCAGCTTTTCGAAAATTTCAGGGGTCAGGATATAGCGTCCAAGAATGGCCAGCTGGCTTGGAGCCTGATCGATCGCCGGTTTTTCAACAAATGTAGAGACTTTCATCAGTTTCTCATTGATCATATCGGCAGGATCAATAATTCCATACTTGTTGACGTTTTCGAGTGCCACGCTCTGAACGCCGACCACGCTCGATCCGGTCTGTTCATACACATCCATCAGCTGACGGATGGCGCCGCGCCGCGGATTGACAACAATATCATCGCCCAGAAGGACGGCAAAAGGCTCATCGCCGATGAAATCTCTGGCGCACAGAATGGCATGGCCGAGACCTTTCGGATTTTTCTGACGGACAGAAACAATATTGACCATATCGGTGATGTCTTCCACCATTCGAAGATGTTCAAGATCGTTGGAAGCTCTCAGCTTTTCTTCAAGTTCGAAAGACCGGTCAAAATGATTCTCGATGCTCTGCTTGTAGGAATTGGTTACCAGGCAGATTTCTTCGATTCCCGCAGAAACGGCTTCTTCAACAATATATTGGATCGTAGGAATATCTACGATGGGCAGCATTTCTTTCGGGATGGCTTTGGTAGCCGGCAGAAAGCGGGTACCGAAACCGGCAGCCGGAATAACGGCCTTCTTCACGCGTTTTTTGGACATTTTTCCTCCTTGCGGTTCTGCCAAGCGGCAGATCGATATGCTGATCAGGTTATTTTCATTTTAAGACAGAATAACGGATCCGGCAGAAACAGGAATTGATTCAGCACAGACTGATAAATAAATCCCGGGATCCGCAGCAGACTGCTGTCAGAACGGCAGACTGCATCTGTCGGGGTTCTTAAAAATTATAACGTCAAAACAGGGATTCGCTATGGTGTCGCTGTCTTTTCCCTTTTCCTGAAAGCTTCCAACTGTGAATCCTGTCATTTGAGAACAGATAGTAACAGCCGGAAATGGACAGGGACTGATTAAAGAATAAGCCAGAAGTTCAGAAAAAGAAAATGAGTTGAAAAATTTGACGTACTGTAAGAATTTCCATATTGCGAAAGCAAACGGTTCGCAGACGATAAAACCGGCTGAATGGAATATGATGAAGGAAGAGATTCTGCAGCGGCGCAGGCGGCTGTTCAGAACATGATGGAGGAAAATCATGAGACTTGCATTTATAGGAACCGGAAAAATCATCCATGAAGCCATGGAAGCAGTCAGTCAGGTTCCGACAATTGAAATGACGGCAGTCTATGCCAGAGAGCATTCTCTGGATAAGGCGGAGAATCTGGCTTTCAAATACAGCATCCCGGAGGTCTTTACAGATTATGACCTTCTGCTGAACGAATCAACGGCTGACACGGTTTATATCGGGCTGGTTAACAGCGCGCATTATCCTTATGCAAAAAAAGCGCTTGGGGCCGGAATGAATGTCATTCTTGAAAAGCCGTTTACCGGTTTTTACAGCCAGGCAGAAGAGCTGAAAAATCTGGCGGAAGAAAAGGGACTCTTTGTTCTGGAAGCGATCACAGTGCTTCATAATCCTCTGCTTGACCAGATCCGGACTGAAATGGAAGGCATCGGCACGATCCGGATGATGCTGGCAAACTACTCCCAGTACTCCAGCCGGTATGATAACTATCTGAAACATGAAGTAGAGCACGCATTTGACAGAGAATACTATGGCGGGGCGCTCTACGATATCAATATCTATAATATTCACTACGCCGTTGCGCTTTTCGGCATGCCCGAAAAAGTGCAGTACTATCCCAACCTTGGCTACAACGGCATCGATACAAGCGGCGTTCTGATTCTTGAATATCCGGGATTCTCTGCTGTTCTGACCGGCGCCAAGGATTCGGACAGCCCTGGATTTATCAGCATCCAGGGAGAAAAAGGCTACATTAAAATCGACGGAAAGCCAAACAGCGCGACGGAACTGAAATGTGAGCGGGTGGATGAAACCGTCACAGAGACGACGAAAGATGCAGCCGGAGCAACAGTCAGAGCCACACTCAAAGAAGACTGGAAGGCTCCTGGAGCCAGACACCGGATGATCCAGGAATTTGAAGATTTCAGCCGGATTATTGATGAAAACGATACTGAGGAAGGTCATCGTCTGATGCAGGAATCCGTGGATGTCATCTCTGTTCTTGAAAAAGCAAGAGAGTCAGCCGGCATCGAGTTCTAGCACTGTGGCCGCTTCGGCTGTCCAAAGTATGCTTAAATACCAAATATCCTTTATCTAAAGGGAGAAAAGTTTGATCCAAAACAGGATGAATGACATAATAATGATTTGGAAAGGCAGGTACTATGGCAAAAATGGAAGACCGTCTGGACAAGCTTGAAGCCAGACTTGAGGAAATAAACAACGAAATGATGGATCCGGCTGTTCTGTCAGACCGCCGTACAATGGCGAAGCTCGGCCGGGAAGCCAATGAACTGACTCCGATTGTGGAGACTTATGCTGAATATAAAAAAGTAAAGCAGGGCCTTGAAGAGGCAGAGGAACTGGCAAAAGAGGACGATAAGGAAATCCGCGAAATGGCGCAGATGGAAATGGAAGAGCTTGCTCCGAAAAAGCAGGAGCTGGTTGACCGTCTGGAACTGCTGCTTGTTCCGACAGATCCCAACGATTCTCACAATGCGTTTGTTGAAATCCGGGGTGCAGCCGGCGGCGATGAAGCCAATATTTTTGCCGGGGACCTGTTCCGCATGTACAGCAAATATGCAGAAAGCAAAGGATGGAAAGTGGAAGTGACCGATGCCGAAGATTCCGAGGCCGGCGGTTTCTCTCTGATTTCCTTCAAAGTCACGGGACAGCACGCTTACGGCACGCTGAAATTTGAAAGCGGAAGCCACCGTGTACAGCGCGTTCCGAAAACGGAATCCCAGGGACGGATTCAGACAAGCACGGCGACTGTTCTCTGCTATCCGGAAATCGATGAAGAAGATTTTGACATCGATATGAACGATCTGGAAATTGAAACCATGCGCGCTTCCGGTGCCGGAGGACAGCATGTAAACAAAACCGACTCGGCAGTCCGCATCATCCATAAGCCGACCGGTATCGTTGTAAAGTGTCAGGATGGACGAAGCCAGCACGAAAACCGGGCGACGGCCCTGGCCACCATTGCAGCGCGCGTAAAAGAGGAAAGACAGCGCGAGCTTGACGAAAAAGCGGACAGCGAAAGACGGATGAAGATCGGAACCGGGGACCGGGCGGAAAAAATCCGCACCTACAACTATCCGCAGAACCGTGTGACGGATCATCGCATCGGATATTCCGTCAATCAGCTCGACCGGATCGTGGACGGTCGTCTTGAAGATCTGATGCAGGCGCTCGCGCTGGCAGATCAGCAGGCCAAACTCGCGGGAGAATCTCTTTAATGGTCAGCTATCATCAGATTTTCAATGAAGGCAAAAAACGGCTGATGGATGCCGGACATTCCGATCAGACCGCTCTGCTTCTGATGAATGAAATCTGTTCCCAGCATGGAGTCAATCTCTATATGGAAATGGAAAATCCGATCGATGAAACTGTTCAGACTGATTATCTTGAAGCGGTGCATGAAATGGAAAAAGGAAAGCCGCTGGCCTACGTTCTCGGCTATGAAAATTTTTACGGCTATGACTTTACCGTAAACGAAGACGTACTGATTCCGCGGCCGGAAACGGAAGAGCTGGCCGGTCTGGTTCTGCAGCTTGCCGATGAATATTTTGCTGACCGGGATCATATTTCCGTTTTTGATGTGGCGACCGGCAGCGGAGCGATCGGAATTACCCTGTCGCTGGAAGAACCGAAAATGGATGTTTTCTGTTCGGACATTTCAAAGCCCGCTTTAGAAGTGGCCTATTCAAACAATGAAAAACTGGGCGGACGGGCTGTCTTCATTCAGGGAGATATGCTGAAGCCGTTTATCGACCGCCATCTTCACTGCGACATTCTGGTCTGCAACCCGCCCTATATCCCTTCCGAAGAAGAGATGGAGCGGTCGGTTGTTGATTTTGAACCGCATGTGGCTCTGTTCGGAGGACGGGACGGACTGAAATTTTACCGTTCTGTTCTTGAAGATGCCGCTAAGGTTGTCAATGACGGGGGAATTCTGGCTTTTGAAATGGGCTATGATCAGGGAGAAAGGCTCTCCGCTCTTGCCCGGAGCCATTTTCCGGATGCTGAAATACAGGTTCATAAGGACATCGCCGGCAAGGACCGGATGCTGAGTGTTCATCTGAAAAAATAAAAGCAGAATAAAGCCCGGTATAATCAAAGAAACAGAAAAAACTGAAACAGAACAAATTCTGCACTAAAGGCAGAAAAAGAGAGAAATCCGTTTTGCAGACTGAATGGCTGGCTGCGGACGGCTCAGATAGAAAATAGAAAGCAGACAGTCTGAATATTCCGATTCAGGATTGCGTTGCTTTACCCTGCAAAGCTCCTGAAAAGGAGCTTTTTCGCTGTCGGAAGCCTGCTGACAGAGAGCTTCTTCTGTTTTCTGTTAGCTGTGTTAAACTATTCTGAGCTGGAATGCAAAAACCCGGTGGTTCTGAAAGGACAATATGAGACAGCTTCGAAGAACAAAAAAAGAAAGAAGGATCATTTTGAAAATTTCCAACAATGCTCCGTGCTGGTGCGGAAGCAATAAAAAATACAAACACTGCCATATGCAGTTTGATAAAAAACTGGATGCATTAAAGAATAAAAAAGAGATCGTCCCGGATCATTCTCTGATCAAAAACGAGGACGATATTCACTGGATTAAGGAAGCAGCCAAAGTAAACAACGGAGCACTTGATCTGGTGGCGGAAAAAATTCATGCCGGTATGACCACAGACGAGATCAATACGCTCGTTCACAACTATACGGTGGAACATGGCGGTATTCCCGCCCCGTTAAACTATGAAGGATTCCCGAAATCCTGCTGCACATCAGTCAACGATCAGATCTGTCACGGCATCCCGGACGATACCGTTTTAAAAGACGGAGATATCGTCAATGTGGACTGCACGACCATCGTCAACGGCCATTACGCCGATGCATCCCGTATGTTCTGCATCGGCGAAGTTTCCGATCAGGCAAAGCGTCTGGTGGACGTGACAAAAGAATGCCTGCAGGCCGGAATCGATGCAGTGAAGCCATGGGGTCATGTAGGCGATATCGGAGCGGCGATTCAGGAGATCGCTCATAAAAACGGGTATTCCGTTGTTGTGGACTTCTGCGGGCACGGCGTCGGAAATGATTTTCATGAAGCGCCGTATGTGCGTCATGTCGGGCGGAAAGGAACCGGCATGGTGCTGGCTCCCGGTATGGTCTTTACCATTGAACCGATGATCAACCAGGGAGTTCCGACTCTCTTCATTGATGCCGACAATAACTGGACTTCCTATACGGATGATGGAAAACTGTCCGCTCAGTGGGAACACACTCTTCTGGTGACAGAAGACGGAATTGAAATTCTGGCCTGGTAATTCAGGTTCAGGGAAAGGAACACTTCATGTCTAAAATTGTAATTCTCAACTCAAGCCGTTTCGGACAGGGAAATCCAAGACTCGGTGAATCGCTGATGAATGATTTCTTTGAAGCGCTGGCCATGCAGGAAACAGCCCCCGATGCCATTCTGTTTTACAACAGCGCAGTCAACCTGGTCTGCCAGGAGCCGGGAATACTGAATCCGCTGCATTCGCTGGAAAAAAGAGGAACCAGACTGATGGTTTCAGCCAGTTCTCTGAACTTCTACAATCTCAACCAGGAACTCAGAGCCGGTACAATTGCCAGCATGGAAGAGATGACAGAAGTCATGATGAATGCAGACACTGTAATCAAGCCTTAAGATATTCTGCCTGAAAGCCCGGAACAGCAGTTGCGGGCTTTTTATTTACGGGTTTAAACAGAATTTTCTGTTCAGGAAAGAGAACAGGTTTTCTTTTCGTTTCAGGAATTAAAACATTTTGTAAATTTTTAGTATACGCTTACATCGCTTTAAACATGGCGTGATTTGACTTATCAACAGCTTCAGATAAGATGAATCAGGTGAAAGGAATCGAAGATATGGAAAAATGGACTCAAGAGCAGTACTCTGAAGTGCTTCAGGACAGAAAACAGGCTGCTCATGACAATCTCTGGCTGTATATGGATATCAATGCCAAGGAACTGATGGAAGAGTGTGAACCTGGTGTTAAAAACCTGACGGCCTGCTGTAAAGCGATGACAGATGCCATGCTTGAAGGCGACAGTTTTATCGTTGAGCCAAAGGTGAAAACCAAAATCGCAGGCAAGCTCACTGTCCGTTATTATGTGGATAACCTTCATCCCGGACGCAGAAAATATTCAGAAGTCAACGGATAGAATTGTACTGTCAGATTGTTATACTGAACGCTTCATTTATCAGAGTGGAGTGTTTTTTTTTGTCTGGATACAGTATGGAAAAAAGATACAGAATAGAAATGGAATCAGAAAAGACCGGTTGCAGGCTGCAGAGCTCGACTGGTCTTTTTTTATTTTTCAATACCTTTATATCTTGTCTCTAAAATTTCATTTTCCATTCTGACCACTTCAAAAAAGGACACAGAGATAAATACCGGAATCTGAAACAGAATTTCCGTTTTTTTACGCAATGCGATGAAATAAATCAGAAATACGGCGGAACAAAATTAATTATCTGTGAATTATCTGAATAAGATTTCAAAACGGACTTAAATATGGAATATTACCATATTGTTGTTATTTTTTGGCATATGAATTGATTGAAGAAATAAGGCTCGTTAATTTGTAATCAGTTAGGCAAAATTTGAATTCATTGCGAAAGCTGGTACCGGCAATTGCAAGCGTTCAGATCTGACCTTTCCCGAACATTTGAATCATAACAGAGACATCTTTCTGAGGATGGATCTGAAGATGATACGCACCGGAAGAACAGATCTCTGATCACTGTTCAGATGGCTGAAAAACAGGACAGACAGTACAGAAAGACAGACTGCCGGTCCTCTCGAATGTTCAGAATACGCAGAAAGGGAGGGAGGTTTGTTGAATGAAGTTCAGGAGAACTTCAATGTTATTCGTTTTTTTGGCCCTAAGTTTTGCTCTATTTTTCGGCAGCCTGAACCGTATTCAGGCGGAAGAAACCGGTCAGCTGATTGTCGAACTGCATGGCAGCGACAAACTGCCGGTCATTCAGGACGATTTTGTTCTGGTCCGGGTAGGAAACGTGAATGGTGACCAGGTCGAGATCATCCATCCTTTTACTGAATCGAACATGGATTTTGATGCGCTGATGGACGAAAACACCCCGCTCAGCGACAGAAAAGAACTGCTTCTGAAGACAGCTGAAGAATACAACGCGATCTACCTTAAGAACAGGGAGAGCGTTTCAGTGGTCGAACCGGCTGAAAAACAGGATTCCAGGGTGATCTTCAGCGGTGTACCGGCTGGTGCTTACCTGCTGACTTCTGCCACAAGAACCGAATCCGATTACCGGCCATACAATCCAACGATCGTTCTTATTCCCGGACGCATAGACGGAGGGGTTGAATCTTCGTACGACATTGACATGACCGCCAAAAGAAATCTGCCCGTTCTCAAAGTTCAGAAAGTGGATGAAAAAGGAGATCCGATCAGAAAGCCGTTTGTTTTCGGCATCTACCGGAATCCTGAATGCACAGATCTGATCGAATCCCTGAAACCGGAAGATGGCAGCGCAGAAGTCAGCTATACCTTCTCTGAATACGAAACAGTCTATGTCAGAGAGATCAAAGCGCCGGATGGCTACCAGCTTTCTGATCAGGTGATCCGCATTGAGTTCAACGAAAAAGGACTCAGCGCCGATGGCAAAGACCTGGCGCCGGAAGACGGAATTGCTCTGTTTTCAGTTTCCTATAAAAACAGTGTGACGCCGAAAAATCCTCCTCAGACCCCGAACAAGCCGGGACGGCCGCCAACCTCAACAGATTCACAGGTCGGACTGTATACGGTTCTGTTCGGATCAGCGCTCGCTGTGATGAGCTTCCTCTATATGAAACAGCATCGAAGCAGGAGACATGAAAAGTAGAATTTTAAAAGTTTTACCGTACCTGGGCATTGTGATCGGGCTTGTGATCGTCGGTTTTTATCCGATGTCCGAGCTGTATGATTCCTGGCGCCGAAGCCAGATTCAGACCGATCTGCAGAAACAGGCGGAAGAGCTGCCTTCCGAAAAGCTTGCCGAGCTGAAAGCGCAGGCAAGAGCCTATAACCAGGTACTGGCGCAGGAAACACCGGATATCAGTCCGGATGAGATTCTGCCATACGAACAGCAGCTTTCGGTGGATGGAACCGATGGAGCTTTTGCTTCTCTGATGATCCCGGCGATTGATCTGATCATCCCGGTGTATCACGGAACAGATGAAGCGACGCTGATGGCCGGAGCCGGTCATCTGAAGGGAACTTCACTTCCAGTCGGAGGCGAAAGCACGCATACCGTTCTTTCCGCCCATACCGGAATGTCCAGAATGAGAGGATTCGATGAGCTCGATCAGGTAAAGGTCGGCGACATATTCGGAATCCGGACTCTCGGCGATATTTATGCCTACAAAGTGGACTCCATTGAAGTGGTTCTGCCCAATCAGACAGAATCCCTCAGGATTGTGCCGGATGAAGATCTGGCCACTCTGGTTACCTGCGTACCGTATGGAATCAATGATCATCGGCTGCTTGTGCATGCAAGCCGGACGGAAGTGCCCAATGACTATTTTGATACCCGGAACAATACAGGTGCGGTTTTAAAAAGTCGTCGGGTATGGCCGTTTCTGCTGGCTCTGGCAGCCGTGGCCATCCTGCTGACTGCTCTGGCTATAAGAAAACGAAAAAACAGGATGAAAAATTGAGATAAGGAAAAGGAAAACATTAAAAATGTGATTTTCAGACTGATTAAGAAATGGATGAAAAAATATGAAAAACAACCCACTCAGAAAACTTGGAATTTGCGCAGCCACATTAAGCATGACCGCCGCCCTCTCGTTTGGCGCTTTTGCTCCGGCTCTTGTTTTTGCTGAAGAAACAGATGCTCCAGTCGTTTACAGCGCCGGTGAAAACGACAACTCTGTCACCGTAACAAATGTACCAGGTGAGCAGACTTTTGAACTGTATCAGCTGTTTACCGGAACCTTCGCAGAGGATACTGTAATCCCTGCGGATCTGGTCAGCGGAACAGCTTCTGCCGGACCAGTAGGAGAGAAGAACAAGATGGGGAATGCATCATTCGGTTCTTCTGTAATGGATGATGGTAAAGCCATTGTTGATGCGATCAACGCTTTCATGGAAGGTCAGAAAGGCTGGACAGCTTTTGCAATTGATGAAGACAGCTCGATTTCAGCAGCCCAGCAGGTTATCGATATCATCGGTGAAACTTCGGCTCTTGCCTCCACAGATTTCTCCAATGCACTTCTTAAAGCCATTCAGGCCGCAGGATATAAAGTCGCTGCTACACAGACTTCTGCACCAGCACAGGGAAGCACAACTTCTGATGTGACTTTCAATAATATTCAGTCCGGTTACTATCTGATCGGCAATACTTCTTCCGGTTCTGCAGACAATCCGGCAGAATCCAAAGTCAATACCTCCGCTATTCTGGTGCCGGTTCAGGGTGCCATCAGCATTTACACCAAATCTTCCATGCCGACTCTCGACAAGGAAGTATCCGATACGGATGATGACTCCGGATGGGATTCTGCATCCGATGTCGGACTGATCAAACCGTCAGAAGATGGAACACTTCAGATCAACGATCTGAAATACCGCCTGACCGGTACGGTCGCCAAGAATATCAGCGACTATGAAACCTACAAATATACATTCACCGATACTCTTCCAATCGGCGTTGTATTCAACGATACAGATGCTGCCCAGCTGCAGTCTGACTGGAACATGAAATACTACGTTGTAAACGGAACAGAGAAAACGGAACTGACCACAGCCCCGACTCTTACGATTACAAATCCAGGAGAAGGAGCAGCAGTAACCGGAGCCACTCTGACCTGGACATGGGATGATCTGAAAAAAGCCCTCAGCGATATGAATATCGATACCAGCTACGCCAATGCGGAAAATATCAGCATCGTAATTGAATATGCTCCGAAATTTACACAGGATCAGATTAATAACATTTATGACCACTATTCAAGTGCGAACAGTCCGCAGCTCAACAGTGCATTTGTCACATTCCCTAACAACCCGAATACATCTGATCAGGGAAAAACACCGACGGATGAGACCAGAGTTTACAGCTTTAACCTGAAGATCCGTAAAATCGACAAGAATGGGGATTCCCTGTCAGGAGCTGAGTTCACTCTGACAGATGCTGCAGGAAATATTGTCGGAAATCCTCTTGCACCGGACGAAAATTCTCAGTTTAACTGGAGTGGTCTTGACGGCGATACCGAATACACCCTGACAGAAACTAAGGTGCCGGATGGATACAAGCAGCTTCAGCCGATCAAATTTAAAATCGTACCGACCTTCACGGAAGGAGAAGATGGAAATAAAGTGCTCTCAGCTGTAGAGGTGGTAGTCACCGAAAATAAAAACAGTGCCTTTGAAGGGAATATAAAAGGTGAAGGAGGAACCCCATCCTTTATTCTGGATCTGACAACAGTATCCGGAAATGTTAAAAACGTTCCTGGAACATCACTTCCTGTAACCGGTCAGGCCGGTATCTGGACTGGTGTGGTAGCCGGCGGAGCAGTCATTGCCGTTTCCGCTTATGCCATTCTGAAAAAGAAAAAAGCAGCTGAATAAACAGTGATTCAGAACAGCGGATCTTCTCAATTTTTCTGAAGATCCGGACCATTGCAGATGCATGCCGTTGCTGCATGCGTCTGCACTTTCTATCAGTTAGAGAAGGAGTATGCAGATGAAAAAATCTACGAGTCTGTATAAGCGAATTCTGAGAAAAAAGCTGTTTGTCCCGGCGGCTGCCGTTTTGGTTTCCCTGGCTGCCGCCGGATCCTCCGTACTGCCGGCTCCGGTTCAGGCGGCCCAGACTTACTGCGGAAAGACGGAACACCAGCATTCAGAAGAATGCATGCCGAGCTCTCAGGACACCGCTCCATCTGCAGATCAGACGTCAGAAGGACATACTCATTCTGATGAATGTTATGAAGAGCAGCTGGTGTGTCAGAATCAGGATCTGGAGCATGTTCATACCGAGGAATGCTATCAGAAGGTTCTGACCTGTCAGATTCCTGAAGGCCAGCCGGAAGAGTCTGCAGACCAGGATGAGTCTGCTGTCCAGGAAACCTGTCCTCTGGAGGAGCATACCCATACTCTTGAATGCTATGCCGATCCCAACGCGGATAAAGAAACAGAAAGCGACTGGACAAAAGGACTTCCTCAGCGCAAAGAAAATGAAACGTTCAAGGATTTCCTGGTTCGAGTGGCAAAATCTCAGATTGGCTATACGGAAAGCCGGAAGAACTACATTGTGGACAACAGTCTGGTGAAATTCTATTCCCGGTATGGACAGTGGGCCCAGAACGCTTATGCAAATGCTGCAACGGCATTTATTCCATTTGTTCTGCATTATGGCCAGGCAGCCGATATTCCGGCCGTATGGAATCAGGACTGGAATGAACTGTATCAGAGTCTGACCGACCGTCAGATCCCTGTTTACGGAACGGACTACAATCCGGAACCGGGCGATGTGGTCTTCTTTGAAGATGCCGCGGATCCGGCCAATCCCGATAAAGTCATCAACAGCTATGTTGGAATTATTACGTCTCTGGATCCGTTCAAAGCAGCCGCCGTCGATGCGGACGGTACAGTCAGAGAATTCACTCTGATCGATACCGATTACACCATAACCGGCTACCTTGAAGTATCGCCTGCTGATCCGGCAGACGAACCGGAAGAGCAGGATCCTTCTGAAGATCAGGCCAGTGAAGATGCTGCGGATCCGAATGAAGAAGACAGACAGGATGAAGAAAAACCGGAATCTGAACCGGATGAAGAGAACGTTCAGGAAACAGAACAGAAAACCAGTCCGGCCGATAACGTTGAATATCTTGAATATTATGAAACCGACAGCTATCGGGTTCCGAAAAAAATCAGAATCAGTCTGAAAGACTATGACTTTGATATCGAACTGAATGAAGAGGATATCAAAGAAAGTCTGAAATCCGGAGATCTGAAAAAGCTGGCGGAAGAACTTGAAGCCAGTTCCGAAAAAGATTCTCAGAAGAAAGAATCTGCTGAAAAATCCGGTGCAGATCCAGCTGTAAAAGAAGATGAATCAGCGGAGACTGCATCCGATTCAGAGGCAGCCAAAGACAAAGAAGCTTCCGCAGAGTCTGAAGCTGCTGAACCGGCGCAGTCAGAGACTGCCGGTGATGCAGAAGCAACAGAAACCAAAAACGGAAGCGAAGAGGCTGAAGCCGTATCTGAAAAGAAGGAAACGGAAACTGCAGATACTCAGGATCCTGCAGCAGAAGAAACAGCAGCAGACGGAAATAAAGCTTCCGATACTGCCGTTCCTGCCAGAGTGGAAAAACCGGTTCTGGTCTTCCCGATTCTCAATCTGGCAGATCTCAGTTCTAAGAAAGTAAAAGACTTTGCCGATGCGGTAAAGAAAAAGCTGGCAGAGATCGCTGCGAAAAAGGATGAGGAAGCTGCAGAAAACACTGACGACAACCTCGTTCTGGACAAAGAATTCAATATCGGACGTCCCAAATATGAATCCGCCTTCGATGAGGAAGAAACCGATGAAACCGCTGACCAGAATGCAGATGTAAAAGAAGCAGCAGAAGCGGAAACCGTGAATTCGGATGAGCCGGCTGAACAGTCGGAAATTGAGGATGAAGCGGCTGCCGAAACAGTGAATGCCAAAGCAGCAGAAGAGAATTCTGCCGAAGAGGAAAGAGATTCCGATCTACAGGTATTTGAGCTGAAATATCAGAAGCCGGATTCGGAAAACGAAACGGCCGAGGTGCAGGATATCCGCTATACTGCATCCGCTACCCCGAAAAAGACCTATCTGCAGGAACTGATTCCTGCTGAAGATCTTCCGGTAGAAGTCGATAAAAGCGCAGATGTTTCTCTTTTCGCCGATGAGGCGAAGAACGATCTGAGCATGGATTCTTCCGAATACGCCAGCTCGGATGAAACAAAGGCGCTTGAAGTAAGCAATGTGGAAGGAACTCTGCTGGCAGCTGACGGTCAGTCTGCTGTCTATCCGGAGTTCACCGTTTCCTATTATCTCGAATATGACGAACCTGTGACCGGTTCAAACGGCACTCTGGATATCATGGAAACTTCACTGGGACACCTTCCTGTGAACGGATCACAGAATCCTACCGGTGCAACCGACAAGTTTGTTCTCGATAAAAGCGGAAACTACTATACGATCAGAACGCAGACGCTCTATGTAAAGAGCTATGCAGACCGTGAATTCAATTACGTTTCTGCACCGAACAAGGATTACTGGGATATTCTGCGGGCCAATTCCCGATTCAACCTTTCCGGCATTCAGGTTAACGGTCAGCCGGATATCAACAAAGCCTATAACCCGGAAACAGTTCATTTTACGAACAAAGCGGAAACAGCCGCAGAAAAACCGAATTATATTCAGATCAAAGACGGTGACCATATCATCCTTTTCTATGATGAAACGCTGGGAAACAATACGATCTCAGGCACCTTCTATGATTACGATGAAACAAACAACCGGAACCGCTCTACCGCCACAACATCCGGCGGAGACAATCGGACCAATTCGAATGGCACCACGAGGAACACCGGTACAACCTATGGCATCAACTCGAATGATCATTATACGGATTCAAGCGCAACCGGCATGGTCAGCGGAAAACTCGGCTTCGGAAACGCGAACACTGGAACCAACCTGCAGAGAATCCGCTGGACGAACAATGGAAGCAATGCCCTGAACCAGTACAATAACAACTCCTACAGGGGATGCACATTCGGTATTGCCAATTCCACCACTTCCGATGTCAACAGACTGCAGTACAACACGGGCATCGTAGCGCCGGATCTCTTTAACGGAGATATCAATGCGAAATCAAGCTCGAGCTGGAGCATTCCGGCAGGATCTCTCGGTTCCGGAAAATTTCAATATGATGGAAATCTGACATTCACCAGAGCGGGCGATACCTATACCCTCGCTGCAGTTTCCGGAAACAATATCAGCGAAAGCAATCTGCAGAGATTCATGAATCCTGTCTCTGCCAGCGGAACGGTATACACCAGTATCTTTACCAACGATTTCTGGCCGATGGACAGCATTTACAACGCTGACCCGCATACCGGCGGCGTCACCAAAACAAGATGGCTTGGGTATGGCAAAAATGGTCAGTCAAGCGGAAATTTCCCGGACAGCGATGACGGAATGAACCACAACAACCTGTTCGGCATGAGATACCAGGTTAAATTCAATCTGGACAGCGACTATGTCGGTCCGCTGCAGTATACCTTCTTCGGTGATGACGATATGTGGGTATATCTGGACAATCAGCTTGTAGTGGATATCGGCGGTGTTCACAGTTCTGTCGGACAGCGTGTAAACCTCGACACCTATCTGAGAAATTCCGATGGATCCCTCAAGTCCGGTGAACATACGCTTTCGTTCTACTATACAGAGCGCGGACTTTCCGGATCGACCTGCTACATGCAGTTTACCCTGCCTTCTGTCGGTGAAATCACTCCGGATTTCCGTTCCGGTAACCTTCAGATTGAAAAGCAGACAGATGGAGTACCCGACGGTGAAACATTCCATTTCAGACTGGATCTGAAAAACAGCCCGGATGACTATTCCTACACGATTTACCAGAAAACAGACGGTGAACCGACTGTTGTAGCCACTGATCTGGTAACCTCAGACGGAGCGGACATTCATCTGAAATCCGGTCAGTATGCCATTATTTACTATCTGCCGATCGGCACAGAATTTACTGTGACGGAAAAATCAGACAGCGCGGACGGAAAGCTTGGCTATAAAGTTACGACCAGCTCAGATGGCGGCAACACCTATCAGGAGGGCAATTCCGTCTCCGGAACGATTACGGATGGCGTAACTCTGGCGTATATCTTCAAAAACGCCTGGATCAGTCTTCCTTCTACCGGTCTGCCGGGCATTACCCGATTTGCGGTAGTTGGTGTGGCAGCTGTTATCGTTTCTTCTGCAGCGGTTTACGCAGAAGATAAAAAACGGAAAAGCAGAAAATAGATTCTGATAAAACAAAAATCCTTCAGTCATTCTGAAAATTTCAGATATCCTGAAGGATTTTTTCTTATCTATGCCAGAGTTTTTCTGCTACTCTCATCTGTGATGTTCCCTTCTGATTTCCTGAAAAGGATAAATCAGAGCGGACAGAATGACAAAAAACGGCAGCTGCTCTGGAATCAGCTGTCTGGAAAGGCAAAAGAATGAAGGAAAGACTGCGTATTGCCCTGGCACAGATCGCAGCTGGAGAAGATCTGACCAGGACGCTGAAAAAAGGTGCAGAAGCTGCGCAGAAAGCAGCAGATCAGAAAGCGGATCTGCTCCTTTTTCCGGAGATGTTCTCTAATGGTTACGGCATTACAGAAAGTGAACCGGAAATATGGAAGCAGGATGCGATTTATGAAAATGACGCGTTTGTCATCTCTTTTCAGAAACTTGCCAGAGAGCATAATCTGGCTATCGGCATATCATTTCTGGAAAAGGACGGGGAAGATTTCTACAACTCGATGATTCTGTTCGACTCTCAGGGTGACAAAGTGCTTCATTACCGCAAGGTGCATACCTGTGATTTTGGAGCAGAACAGCATCTGAGTCAGGGAGACTCCTTTCCAGTCTGCACACTGAAAACTAAGGCCGGAGAAGTCAGAACCGGAGCGATGATCTGTTATGACAGAGAGTTTCCGGAGAGCGCCAGGCTGCTGATGCTTCAGGGAGCTGAACTGGTAGTGGTGCCGAATGCCTGTCCGATGGAAATAAACCGTCTGAGCCAGCTGCGCGGCAGAGCTTTTGAAAACATGATGGCGATTGCGACATGCAGCTATCCATCCGGTGTTCCCGACTGCAATGGTCATTCGTCTGTCTTTGACGGAGTAGCGTATATTGAAGATCTTCCCGGCTCAAGAGATATGTGTCTGCTGGAAGCAGGTGAAGAAGAAGGTCTGTATCTGGCCGATCTTGATCTGAATCTTCTGCGGGACTATCGCCATCGCGAGGTGCACGGCAACGCCTGGCGCCGGCCGGAACTGTACGGGCCTCTGACAGAAAAAGAGGTAAAGCCTCCTTTCGTCCGCAATCGCATCAGACGGAAGCAGAATCAGCCAGAAGAAGAGACGGAAGACTGAATCGGCAGGAATGGAAAATACAGATAATAGATAATAAAGCAGCGATAAGCTGAAAATACGAAAGACTCCGAATCTCTCCTGCATTCTTGATCAGAGGTATCCGGAGTCTTTTCTGTTTCATGATTCAGGTGCTGCAAATGGCAGAGAAAAGAAAAAAGCAGTGAAATCAGAGAAATCACTGCTTAAAAATTCAGTTATGCAGACAGTCTGCTCAGATCTGTTTATACCGCAAAGATGAAGTACAGAACAAAGATCAGAACCAGAGCCCATACTGTCGGGTGAACTTCTTTTGCTTTTCCAGCAGAAACCATAGCCACCGCATAAGTGATGAAACCGAATGCGATACCGTTGGAGATGGAATAAGTCAGGATCATGAAGATAATTGTGATAAATGCGGAAGTGGCAAATACCATGTTATCCCAGTCGATGCCCTTCAGCTGTTTGGCCATCATGATACCAACGACAACCAGAGCCGGAGCAGTAACGGAATAAGTGATCAGACCCAGAACCAGCGGTGAAATCAGCATGGACAGCAGGAACAGAACACCGGTTGTAACAGCGGAAAGTCCTGTACGTCCGCCAACGGCAACGCCGGAAGAAGATTCTACAAAGCTTGTTACGGTAGAAGTACCTAAAGCAGCGCCGACTACAGTACCAACAGAGTCAGCCAGAAGAGCTTTTTCAGCGCCTTCGAGTTCGCCCTTTTCATTGACCAGTCCGCATTCTGTACCGATGGCAACCAGAGTACCGGCTGTATCGAAGAAGTCTACGAACAGGAATGAGAACAGAACAACAATGGCATTGAACGGGTTGGCAAACAGTTCGCCGAAGCCGTCCATGAATGCGCCGGCAGCGTTCAGTTTGAAATCAATGGAGAACAGACCGCCGAAAACAGGCATTTCTTCAAAACCGGCCATGCCGAGGAAAAGACCAACGACAGCGGTGATGACCATGCCGACAAATACAGCGGCCGGAACTTTCTTAACAACACAGAAAACTGTGACGAGAATTCCAAACAGAGACAGCAGAACAGCCGGGTTGGTGAAGTCGCCAAGACCAACGAGGGTTCCTTCGGAAGCCACGATGATGGCAGCGTTCTTTAAGCCGACAAAAGCTACAAAGAAACCGATACCGGCACCGATGGCGAGTTTTAACTGAACTGGAATCGCATCGATGATAATTTTACGGATTCCGGTTACAGAGATAATGACAAAGATAATACCGGAAACGAATACAGCGGCAAGAGCAGCCTGCCAGCTGTAACCCATGGCTCCGCAGACTGTATAGGCAAACAGTGCGTTGACACCCATACCCGCAGCCAGAGCAACCGGGTAGTTGGCCAGAACACCCATTAAGATGGATGCGATACCGGCGGAGAGGGCTGTAGCGGTGAACACGGATTCAATATCCATGCCTGTGCCGCTTAAGATTGCCGGATTGACTCCCAGAATATAGGCCATGGCCAGGAATGTGGTCACGCCGGCAATGATTTCAGTTTTGACTGTCGTTCCATGCTCTTTGAGATGGAAGAAAGAGTCTAAAGCCTTCATTGAATATCCTCCTAAAATTTTTCTTTCCCGAAAAAAAGAATGAATTCAGTATATCGGATTTTTGATGAAAAACAATTAAACCATAATATGTTAAAAATATGTGGTCAATTTTGTAAGAAATAAAGCGATTTACATGAATAATATTCCTCAGTTATCTCTTTAGGATTCGACGAAAACTTTACTGTTGGAAAAAACCGCAGAATACACATAATTTGTTCTGCGGTTACATTTCCTGTGCAAGCGGATAAAAAATCAGATGACGTCCTGGTACGACGAAATTTCGCCCAGCGTAAAAGAGTAAAGCCAGGTTTTTACATCATATCCGGGATAGATTTCCTTCATCGCTTTTTCATAGGTTTTCAGCTGCTTCGCATACTGCCTTTTCAGTGTTTCCATATCGAAGGCAATATCGCTTTTGAAGTCCACAATATGGATCGTATTTCCGTCAAAAGCGACAAAATCCATAAATCCATGCACATAGGCACCATCTTCAAATACCGAATACGGAAGCTCGAACTGGTGTTTTCCATTCATCCAGCGGGCAAACTCTGTACAGCCGTTCAGTGAAAGAAACTGCCTTTCATCGAGCTCATTTGGCAGATAGCCGTAGCGGCTGACATAGTCGGCAAAATCCTCCTTTTTATATGGATAGGGAAGACGGGAGGCCATTTCGTGAAACAGTGTGCCGCGCTGCATTCCGGCCGAAGCGCTGAAGCTGACCGGACGCCATCTGTGATTTTTCTTGGCTCCGGATGCGGTGGCGGAAGTAATGACCGGCACTTCCCTTGTATACAGAGGAAGCTGGTTTCGATAATATGGTTTTTTCTTTTCTTCCGGCCGGACAACAGGAGAATCCACTTCCTGAAGCTCAAGAGGAATCCGGCTTCCGGGAGTATTGGAGGCGTAGAGAAGCCAGCCGGTGAAGCCTTTTCGGGCAAGGAGAGTTCTCGGACCGAGCGGATAATCGTATTCCTGAAGGTTCTTGACGGTATCGACGAAAGTCAGTTCGTTTTCAGCCCGGGTGGCGGCGACATAAAGAAGCCGCATCTTTTCTTCCTGGTCTTCCATAAACCGTTTGGTCCGAAACGCGATGCGGGGCAGCGTTTCTTTTTTCACCCGGTGATCCGGACTCAGTGAAAGAAGCGAAAGTCCCAGATCCGGATCGATCAGAATTGGATCCGAGCTGCCTTTGTCGGTATCCCGTTCCTCGCTCAGGATATAGACAACTTTGTACTGCAGACCTTTAGATGCATGAATGGTTGAAATCTTGACCACGTCATCTTCGCGTCCGAAAGGAACCGCTTCGCCGATGTTGTTGAAATCCGATTCCAGTGTGGCCTGATTCAGGAATTCTTCCAGATCCATTTCAGACTGGCTGCGGGCAGCCCGTTCAAGCAGAAGATCCAGGTTTGTCTTGTCCTGTCTGGTCGTAAAGTTGTAGTAAAAATTATTCCAGGAATAGATCTTCAGCAGGATTTCACTTAATGGCAGGCTGTTCCAGGAAGCAAATTCATCATAAAACTTCATCATCGGATGGAACCGCAGTGCATCATAAAGCGACTGTCCTTCATTGCGCTGAAGGCTCGCTTTGACTACGGTGCTCTGCTTCTGCTTTCCAAGCGGAGAACACAGAACGGACATCAGAGCCACATCATCTCTCGGGTTGCGGATGATTTTCAGAGCGGACAGGACAATCTGAATTGCCTGGTTGGTGTAAAAACCCTGACGCATCCGGGCGATGGAAGGAATTCCCCACGCTTCCAGAGCGTTTTTCATCTCCTGATGGCTGGTGCTCGTTCTGGAAAGGATGGCAATATCCCGGTATGAATAGCCTTCCTTAATTTTCTTTTCGATGTCCTGGGCAATCCAGTCGATCCGGTTTTTCTTCTGGCGGCTGCGAAGGACCACCAGGCTTTCCTTTTTGCCATCTGCGGCTGCTGCTTCCTCATCCGGATCGGCTGCAGGATCATACTGGGAATAAAGAAAACGAACCGGTTTCTGGGGCATGGCGTTCTGTTCATCAGTTCCGGGTCTGGCTGCATCTTCGCCGGCAAACTGCGGCTGCATGCCGTCAATGTTCATCAGAGTGGAAAACATGCGGTTGTTGAAATCGATGATACTGGATTTTGAACGGTAGTTTTCATCCATATAAAAAACTTCGCTGTTTTCGTCCTTCTGTTCCATCAGAGAGCGCATCAGAGCCGGTTTGGCCTGGCGGAATCCGTAGATGGACTGTTTCAGATCACCGACCCGGAAAACATTGTTCTTTCTGGAAACTTTCCGGATGATGGCTTCCTGCAGATCGTTGGTATCCTGGTATTCATCGATCAGGACCACCTGAAACTGATCGCGGTATTCTCTGGCTACCTCATCGATGGACAGCAGCTCGTAAGCCAGCTGCTCCATGTCGGAAAAGTCGATAAAATTCATTTTCCTTTTTTCATCCCGGAAATACTGCAGCATCATCATCGCCATCGTGACAAACGTTTTCTTCAGAGGTCTGGTCAGATCTTCTGACTGTTCAAACTGTTCAGGTGTAAACAGATTGGCTGCAATTTCACTCTGCAGCGATTTGTAGTCTTCGCAGAGCACTTTAAAGCTCTGCTTGTTGATGGTCGGGGTAAATTTTCCGGTTTCTGAAATGTACTGAAGAAAACAGGTTCGGAAAGCCGGATAATTCTTTTCATCGAGCAGACGAAGACAGTCTCTCATCCAGTTCGCTTTGACCGAAAACAGATGAATCCATTCTTCCTGACTCTGTGTCCGGGATGTGAAGGTCATAGCCGCCACATTCTGCTCCATTTCTTCAAAAATTTCGAGGAGGGCATCAATCCGGAGCCGGAAAAACTGAAGGAACCAGTCCTGTGTTTTCCCATCCGGATTCAGAGACTGCTCCATCCATTTCAGCGGATCGGGCTTGGAAGAGGCGATTTCCAGAAAACGGAGCAGATTTTCCTGAATTTTATCCTCGCTCTGACCGCAGCTTTCCATATACACCTTCAAAGCGGCGTAATCATCGGGATGAATGTCCTGAAGCGTCCGCTCATAGGCTTTCTGCCTGGCCTGGCTGTCGAGAATGTCGTTGTCGATTGTCTGAACCATGGAATAGGGAAGATTCAGCCGGTAATAATGTTTCTGCACCACGTTCAGGCAGAAGCCGTGAATCGTGGAGATCGATGCCGTTTCAAGAAGGGTCAGCTGATTTCTGATATAGGGATCGCTGGTGTCTTCGGCCTGAAGCCGCTTGCGCAGTCTGGCGATCATCTCACCCGCAGCATCTTCGGTAAAGGTCATGGCCAGAATATCGGAGACCGGAATGCGGTCTTTAATTACCTGTGAAATCAGCCGTTCCACCAGTACGGTCGTTTTGCCGCTTCCGGCGCTGGCGGAAACGAGCATGTTCTTTCCCCGGGCATCAATGATTTTCTGCTGGGTATCGGAGAACTGAACAGCCATCAGTCATCCCTCCTTTCTGTAAACCGGACGTCGATGACATCCTCTGCCGGACTGCTTTCTTTTGTGAGGGTGGCAGGGGATGCTTCGGTATCTGATTTTTTACTTTGCGCATCTTCCATTTTCTTTTTGTAACGGTAGGCTTCCACAGCGGCCGCTGCTTTGTTTTCGTCGGTTGCTTCTCTGGCGCCGTTGCGGCAGATGGTTTTAAAAGCGCAGAATTTGCAGGCATCCGCTTTATGCAGAGGCAGCGCGCAGCCGGATTTCAGATCTTCGAGGAAGTTTTCCACTTTGTTTCTTGCACCGTCCACCACATCGGAATAGGACGGTGTTTTTTTGCGGATATATTCTGCTTCCGGATTGTCGCTTTCGGGAACATTCTGTCCGCGGACACTGTCTTTCAGAAAATTCTGAATGAATTTCTGTGCCGTCTGTTCCCCCGTGACCGGGTTGGCCTGAACCTGCTGCTTACCGCGGCCCATGGAGATGGTATAGGCCGGCTCGCTCACCGGCTTGATTTTTAAGGAAATATCCATGGCAGCCATTGCGTCATGAAAGGCTGAGCGGTCATCCGGACTGTCCGGTTTGTCAGGCCGGGAATCGGAGACAAGGGTGATCGGCGTTCTGGCCTGTGAGGCGCTGTTGATGACAGAGTCCATTTCAAGCTGAATGCCGTCGATTTCTTCAGACAGTTCGATTCTGTAATCGGCCGGGATGACAGAAACGCCAAGATCCCTCGTGACAGGACCCAGCACGCTGAGCAGTTCTCTGATCTTCATGACATATTCATTTTCCAGAATCTGCAGCGCATCGCTCTGGGACGGCAGTACTTTGCGCGGAAATTCAAACTGACGCGCAACCAGAAAACGGACTTCCTCCTCGGACAGCTGCCAGAGCGGTTTTGAAAACCAGAACGGAGCGGAATCCAGAATATTTCGGAAAATATCCGCCCGTACCTGAAGATGTTCGCTTGCTTTGAACGGTGTTTTCAGCTTCATGCCGTATTTGAGCATATGCTGGAGCGGACAGCGGGCGAAGGCATCAAGAGAGCGCAGAGTCGGCGAATAGATCCTGTCGTGAAAGAACATCTGACTCGAAACATCTTCGGAAAGAGAAAAGTCAGGACTGACAGACCAGGAAGAATCATCCCAGCGCTGAAATTTCGGGAAAGTATTCAGCCAGTCAAACAGTTCATAGCTTGTTTCAAAGCTTTTTCCCATGTAATCCGCCTGCGGGACAGTGACATAGAGAGTTTCCGGCATCTCAAGCGAATGAAAGAGTCCCTGTCTCTGAATTTCCAGTCTCCTGGCCAGGTCCGGATAAGCCGGTGCCAGTCTGGCCATGTAGGCTTCATCAAAAATTCCGGAATTGAGCGTGTAATTCGGAAAATGGGAAGCATCGGCTCCGGTGTAGAAAACGGTTTTGAAAAGCGGAGAGATTTCCCGTCTGGTTCCGGCCAGAACGCCTTTCCATTCTTCCAGGGCAGAAGCCGGATACAGGGAATCCAGATAGCGGATCAGCAGCTTCAGATCCTCATTGGAGCGGATTTCGTCCTTTACGCTGGAATAGGCATTGATCACACCCTCAAAGACGCGAAGATCGTCCTCATCCGGGGTCGGATTGGCTTCCTGAATCGCAGCTGCGATATCCGCCATCGATTTTTCAGAGAAATCCCAGCGGTTCATCCGTTCAAAAACGGGCTGCCAGGGCTCCATCTGCGCTTCCATAGACTGCATGTTCAGAAAATCGTTTTCGCTGATGACCGGATTTTCTTCCCATTTCAGGTCCTGCAGATCGCTGCCGTCCGGAAATGTCTTCAGATACTCGCGGACCATCACCGAACTGGCAGGATAGAGCGCCTTCAGCATTTCAATGCGGTGGTCCGGATCCGGCGTGATCAGCCAGTTCAGAACAGCTTTCCACTGTGTCAGCACCGGGGAAACGGCCGGCTGGGACATCAGTGTCAGCGGAATGTTTCTGGCGCTGAAAACCTGTTCGAGTACGCTGGCATCTTCCGGTCGAGAAAGCGAGATGTAGATTTCTTCCGCCTTCAGATTTTCGCGGACAATTGTGTCGGCAATCACTTCCATCTGGGTTCTCGGATTGCTCATGGACCAGTAATAGCGCTTTTGTTTTTTTTCAGAAAGAGTATCGGGTTCACCCTCTTTCTTTTTATTTTCATCCGTTTCCTCAATCAGATCGTCAGGACTCTGGATGATCCTGGCTCCTCTGGCTGTCATCTGATCGATGATATGGCGTTCTTCCAGCGAGTAGTTCAGATCCAGAATCCGGATTGATTTAAGCAGTTCGGGATCCAGCTGATCGATCTGCACTTCGCTCTGAAGAATCGGAACTTCGGCAAGACGTTCCACGATTTCTTTCAGATCGCGGTCTTTTGCGGTTTCTTCCGGCAGATCTTCGAGTTTCAGACCGTAAAGAAAGTACTTTTCCATGAAGGACAGGCAGTCCTTCAGAAAATCATAGTCTGCGATCGAACCGTAAAAAGAATTGTCCGGGTTCAGATCCTTCAGTCTTCTTCTGTATTCATAAAGAAGGGGAAGTCTTCCTTTAATATTCTGCCGGGACTGCAGATTCAGCCAGCCATTGAGACCGAGCAGCTGAATCTGAGTGGTGTTGCCCAGTTTTTCATGCAGTCCGGCATAAAGCGGCAGATGCAGAGAGCCGGGGGCAATGATGGTGACGGGAGAGTCGAATTTCATGCGGAATGCTCCTTTCCTGTGTTTCAGAGAATGGAATGTATCATAATTTGAAATCTGACATTAACAGTGCTGAAAATTGAAAAATGAAAACGTCGGATGACAGGCAGGTGACAGAAAAAGGACAGCCGTTCTGGATGTCCGGTCAACTGTTTAAATTTTTATAATGTTTTCGCTTTGATTATAGCTAAATTGCCTCTGGCCTGTTAGATTACACATATTATGAAAACATCAACGAGAAATCGGATTCTGGTGATCCTGGTGGTCCTTGCCATGAGCGCCGGACTGATCGTGTCCGGCATGTATGTTCTGTTCAGTTCGGTTCAGAAGGATGAAACAGCAGGACAGACTCTGAAGACAGAAACAGAAGACAGCACCGAAGAGCAGACCGCTTCTTTTGCGGGGGCCAGAAAAGCAGTGACCGGCTTTTTTGGATCGCTGCAAAACGGAAATGTCGAAGAGGCCTATGACTATGTGGCGGATTCGTCTGAAGATCCGTTCGGTCTGAAAAAATCCAATGCGGATTTCAAAAAGACCATTGAGTCGGAGCCGGAAGGGGCCAGAGCCATTCTGACCGAATACTTTGACGATTCGGCTTCTCAGTATGTCCGGGAATATGCCATTCTGGACAGTCTGGAAGAAGACGGAAAAAAGGTTTTTCTTGTTCAGCTGACCTCGGCGGATTTTGATGCCATCGTCTACCCGGATGAGGAGAAGATCAATCAGGAAACGCAGGATTACATCAACGAACACCTGGATGAGCTCAATCAGATGGTGGCTGAGCAGTCTCAGGAAGCAGCGGATGCCCATATTCAGGAATTGAAACTCGAAAACTATTACTCAAAATTAAAGGAAGCCACCCGAAACACCCGGGATCAGGAAGTTACGATGGAAGTCGTGGTAGAAGAAGACGCTGACGGAAATCCTCTGATTACGGAAATGAACATCAGAAACTGAGAAACCGGATATTAAAAAGAAGGAAACCGCAGAGCGGCCGCCTAAGGCCAGGACTCTGCGGTTTTGTTTATGCTCATTTTATCTGCTGCGAAAAGTCTCTCAGATTTCTGAATGTGAATTCTGAACGATAATGCATACAATGAAAGAGGACAAAAACGGCTGATTCATCCTTACAGGCCGGTCAGTCTGCGGCCGTCCGGATTCTGCCGGCTGGTCAGAAAGGAAGTTTTGCATGTCATTAAAAAGAAAGCAGCTCATCAGAAATGTGCTTTTTATTCTGGCTGGAAATCTGCTGGTGGCGCTCAGCGTCAGCTTTTTTATTCTGCCGGGCAATATTCTGGCCGGAGGAACCGCCACGCTGGCAATGGCTCTGTCAAAATTCATTCCGATTTCTACTGTAACGCTGATCAACATTCTGACGATTGCTCTGTTTTTTATGGGATGGCTCTGCCTGGGAAACAAATTTGCGGCAGGCTCCATTCTGTCTTCCGTCTGCTATCCGGTTTTTCTGTCGGCCCTGTCTTCGCTGGACACAGAACCGTTTGCGGATACAGATCCGCTGCTCTTATCTCTCTATTCGGGACTGATTATGGGAGCCGGTCTCGGTCTGGTGTTCCGGGCCGGGGCAAGCACAGGAGGAATGGATGTTCCGGCACTGATTCTTCACCGCTATCTGCATGTGAAGCTGGATCAGGCTGTGCTGATCGTCGACTTTCTGACGATCATGTTCGGTCTGTATGTATATGGCCTGAATGCGTTTCTGGTCGGCGTGCTGTCGGTCTTTGCCTCAAGCTACGCCATCAACTGGATGTCGACTGCCGGAAGCCAGCCGGCCAAGAATGTCATGATTATTTCAGACAAATGGGATGAGATCCGGGCTTTTATCCTGGATAAGATGGACCGGGGTGTAACCATTCTGTCTGCCCGGGGCGGCTGGACCAGTCAGGATCGTCCGGTCCTGATGTGCGTTATCCTCAGCAAACGCTATTCGGTTCTCGAAGACAAAGTAAACGAAATCGATCCGGAAGCTTTTATTATTGTTACAGATGTGCATGAAGTCAGAGGACAGGGATTTACCCGTCCTGTTCATGAATATGAATAAATACTGATCAAAAGGCAGACCAGCACTGAATCACCAGTCTGTCATCAGAAACTGAAAGAAGTGAACCGTTCATTATGAAAATAAGAGAAATGATAGTGGTGGAGGGAAAAAACGACACCGCCCGTCTGAAACTCTGTTTTGACTGCGATACGATCGAAACCGGGGGAGATCATGTTTCGGAAGAAACGCTGGACCGCATCGAGGCCGCTCAGAAAAGGCGCGGTGTGATCGTATTCACCGATCCCGATACAGCGGGAGAGCATATTCGAAGAAAAATCCGGGAAAGAGTACCGGAAGCAAAGCACGCCTTCATTCCCAAGGAAAAGGCGCATACGACCAGAAAGGTAGGCGTGGAGCATGCCGGAAAGGCCGACCTGGAAGAGGCGCTGGCCCATGCCGTGACATTTCATGAAAACGCCCGTTCCCTGACATGGGAAGAGTATCTCGATCTGGGAATGACCGGTGATGCACAGCGGCGCTGTCAGGTCACGACTGCCTTTCATCTGGGAAAATGCAACGCCAAAACCGGATACAGACGGCTGAATGAAGCCGAAATTACAGCAGAAGAAGTCAGAGAGGTTTTGTATGGAAAGTCCGATCGCGACTAAGAAAAGAACCCGGGAAATTCAGGAAAAGTACAACGCGCAGACGAAGAAAAGCTTCGGCCAGAACTTTATCGTGGAACCGGGTGTTGTAGATAAAATCGCAAAAGCTGCCTGCGGAGACGACGGTGCTTCCGTGGTCGAAATCGGTCCCGGAATCGGCGCTCTGACGCAGTATCTCTGCGAATACTCGCCGGAAGTTGTTGCCTATGAAATCGATCCCCGCTTTCCGGAGATTCTGAAAAAGGAGATCGGCAGCGATCATCTGCGGGTGGTGCTGCAGGATTTTCTGGAAACCGATGTGGATGAGCTGCTGAAAGAGTTTGAAGACCAGGGCAAAAAGGTCCGTTTTGCAAGCAATCTTCCTTATTACATCACCACCCCGATTCTGTTCAAGCTGTTTGAGGCCAGACGCCCGATCGAGGCGATCACGGTTATGATGCAGAAAGAAGTCGCCGACCGTTTTTCCGCAAAACCGGGAAGCAAAGAATACAATGCGCTGTCGGTGATTACCCAGTACCGCACCAATGTGAAAAAGATCATGGATGTAAACCGGAATGTCTTCTGGCCTTCTCCGAATGTCGGAAGCACGGTTCTTCAGTTCACATTTAAAAATGAGCATCCGGTCCGGGATGAGGAAGAGTTTTTCCGAATGGTCAAGGCCTGCTTCACCCAGCGGCGCAAGACCATCTACAACAATCTTCAGGAATATACCGGAGACAAAGAAAAAGCGGCTGCCATGCTGGAAAAGGCAGGCATCGCTCCCAACACCAGAGCGCAGCAGCTGACGCTCGACGATTTTATCCGTCTGTTTGAGGTGAATTATGAAGGTTAGAGTACCGGCAAAAGTCAATCTGGCGCTCGATGTGCTGGGCAGATACGAAAACGGATACCATGAACTGGATATGATCATGGCGCCGGTCAGTGTTTACGACGAAATGGAGATCACAGCACTGGAACCGGAAGCATCCCAGGATCAGATGGAGTGCCTGAATGAAGAGCTCCCTGAGAAAAATACGCTGACAAAAGCAATGGACAGTCTGCGCAGACATCTGCCGATCCGGCATTTTTATCACGTGGTGCTGGAAAAAGGCATTCCGAGCCAGGCTGGGATGGGCGGAGGAAGCGCCGATGCGGCTGCTCTGATCCATTCCGTCTGCCGGCTGGAAGGTCTGAAGCCTTCTCTGAAGCTGCTTCAGGAAATCGGCGCCGAAGTCGGAGCGGACGTTCCGTACTGTCTGCTGGGAGGCTATGCGCGAGTCCGGGGATTCGGAGAAAAGACCCGTCCTATATATACAGACTGGAAAATCCCGGTTCTGCTGGTCAAGCCGGAACACGGCATTTCCACTCCGGAATGCTTCCGGAAATGGGATGCGTCCGATCCTGTTCATTATGATATTGATATCATTGAAGATGCCCTGACCAAAAAAGATCCTGCACTTCTTTTTTCTACAATGGCCAATGCCCTCGAGGATCCGGCCTTTGAACAGCTGCCGGAACTGTATGAAATTTCAGAAGAAATGGGAGATCATGGCATCGTAAGAGTCATGATGACAGGAAGCGGCAGCGTGCTGATGGGCTTTTCTGTCGATGAGGAAGTCATTGACAGGGCCTGTGAAAAAATGAAGGACCGTTACCCGTTTGTTCAGAAGGCTGTAATCGGAGAAGACCAGGCGGACTGAATCTGGGGGATGAATTCCGGCTTTCTGAGAAACGAAACGCTTTATCCTTTAAATAAAGGATAAATACGCTGAGAATAAATAAAGATTAGAATATAAGATAATAAAATAAAGAACGGAAGTTTCTGACTGAAATAAAGACAGCAGAAAAGACAAATGCGCAGACTGTAAAGAATCTGCGTAAGGGAAAGGAGGCGCGGCTGTGGGTACTGGAATTATACAGATCACCGCGTTTATCGTATTTTTCGCAGCGGGCTTCTATGCTCTGTCCTGCGTGCGGTTTGAGAAGCTCTGCAAAACGGATCAGCCTCAGAAAATCTATCTTCTGATGTTTCTTCTTTCCTTTATGTTTGCGTATCTGTGCACGGAAGGTCTGATGCTTCTGACGGTCTACAACGGACTGAAACTGTAGGGATCGCCATGGCTATGAAAAAGAAAAACTGCATTCTGGATCCCGGATCCTGGAATTTCAGGTTTTACAGTCCGAACGGCAAGCCGGTTGAAAGACTGAGAACCTGCTATATAGAAAAAGACCATCAGAAAATAACCGGTCAGAAGGCGATCGAAGCCTACTGGAGCGAGTCAGGACGGGAAATCCGCTATCCCTGGATTTCCGGCCGGGCTCATATGAACATCGCACCTGTCTTCAATGACCTGATGAAACAGGCAAAAGCGGAGCAGATGACGGTAAAACCTCCGCTGAATATTGTTCTGCCGCAGGACGCCGATGAAAAAGACCGGGAACTGCTGCGAAACCTTGGGGTGGAAGCCGGTTTTCGCCGGATCACCTTTTCTACTACGATGGAACTGCTCGGAAAAGAGCTTCATCTCGTGATTCATGCCGGTCATTCTGCGACAGAAATCGGCGTCTGCCGCAATCGCAAGCCGATCATCTATAAAAAGATTTACTACGGCGCTTCGCAGATGGACGATGCGATCATGGATTACGTCGCTTCAAAATACAAGGCGCTTCTGTTTACGGAAGATGCAAGCGCACTGCGGATTGCCGCTTCCAGAGCCTTCAGAGAGGGACGCAATCCGATTCTTTCGTGCACGGTTCTGGATCAGACCGGCCAGTATGTCCGGATCTCCTTTCCCGCTTTTGAACTGTGGCCGGCAATTGATTCGGTCGAATCGCAGATTGTGCTCTGGGCCCGCAGCCTGGTGGCGGAAAAAGGCGTCAACATGATGGAGAGAATTCTCAGAAAACCGGTTCTGCTTTCCGGCGGTCTGGCCGACTGTTTCGGTCTGAAAGAGAAGCTGGAAGCCGGCCTTCACTGCAAAGTGATTGTAAACGAATACGGCGAAGACGCCCTGATTGAGGCGGCCGCAAATTACCGGCTGTTTTAAACAGCAGCAGATGTCATCAAAGCAGAGACAGAACCTGAATTTCCGGTTCTGTCTCTTTTAATATTGAAACCGCTCTGTTTGACGGAAAAAGAATATAGTTTTGATTGTGCAGTGAGCTTCTGACAGGTGTTTTTGGTCATATTCCCTATACTTAAAGTACTTAAGTGCCATTTTGACAATTTGGGACAATCGGGCGGAAGGGAAGTGAAATTGTGAATCAGACAGTTTATACCATTCTGTTTGTTCTCATGGGATATATAAGCGGAAGCATTCTGTTCATCCGTGTCTACGAAGCGCTGTTTCATAAAGGCGATCTGACGAAACGTTCCGAAGACGGAAATCCGGGCGCCTACAATGCCTATAAAAACGGCGGATTTGTCGCCGGCACGTTTACAGTACTGGGAGATATTCTGAAAGGGCTGATTCCCGTCGCTCTGTTCATGAATCTGAATCCGGAATGGGCGGCAAGTCCATGGAGCGCACTGGTGATTGCCGCACCGGTCTACGGCCACATCTATCCGTTATGGAATCATTTCAACGGCGGCAAGGGAATTGCGGTTTCCTTCGGCGTGCTGCTCGGGCTGGTTCCGGACTGGAAACCAGTGCTGATTCTGGCCGCGCTGTTTCTGTTTTTCACACTGATCATCGTCATCAACCCCAATTCGGTCCGTACGATGATTGTATTTCTGCTTCTGCTTCCGGTTTCCTGGCTTCTTCACGTGCAGGTCAATGTTCTGGTCGCAGAGGTTCTGATCAGTGCCGCAACGCTCGTGCGGATTATTCACTCTGAAGAACTGCTCGGACATTTTCAGATCCGACCGATCTGGAACCGGCCGCAGGAAGCCGAGGCCCATGAAAGAACCTGACATCCAGGCTGCAGAATTTTAAATTCTGCGGCTTTTTTTAATTCTGGTCCTGTATGATTTTCAGTATGAAAAGCGAAAGCAGGATCAAAAGCAGTTCTGAATCCTCCCGTTCGGAAGACATCGGACAGCTCAGCGGAATGCAGAGTGACAATCAGCCAGTCAATAATAAAACAGACAGAACAGCAGTCATTGCAGGAGTTTCAGGCGGGCCGGATTCAATGGCCCTGCTGGATCAGCTGGTGACAGGACGTCTTATTGTCGATGAGATGCAGAATACAAAACTCGACATTACGGTCTGTCATGTCAATTACCATCACCGGTCGACAGCTGACCGTGACCAGAAGATTACAGAAGACTACTGCCGGAAACATGACCTTAAATGCCGGGTTTTTCATGCCGATCCCGAAAAATGCAGTGAAAACTTCCAGTCCTGGGCCAGAGATGTCCGATACGGTTTCTTTGAAAAAACGGCAGAAGAGGAAAATGCGAAATATCTGTTGCTTGCCCACCAGCAGGATGATCTGATTGAGACCTGGCTGATGCAGAAACAGAGAAAAGCAAAAAGCAGCATCAGAGGACTCGCTGCAAGATCAGAAAGAAATTCTCTGGTAATTCTCAGACCTCTGCTTGATCAGACAAAGCGTCAGCTGGAAGAGTACTGTCTGGAAAACAGGATCGAATTTGGAATCGATGAAAGCAACCTGGAAGATGAATATCTGCGCAACCGGATCCGCCATCAGATTATAGAGAAAATGGATGAAACGAAAAGGCAGAGCCTGCTGGATCAGATCCAGAAGGAAAATGCCGATCTGCAGACTTCAGAAGCGATTATTCAGGATCTGGTACGGACCAATGACTGGCAGACTCTGCAGAGCAGTCCGTACCGCAACGAAGCCATCGGTGAAATGATCTTTCAGAAAACAGGGCAGAGAAGCTCGGAGAAAACGCTGAATGAACTCTGCCGGCAGCTTCAGAACTCGGGCCATGCCCAGACATTTCAGACAGGGATCCGGATTTTCCTTTCTGTAAAAGATACAGAGGACAGGAAAAATGAAGACAGTTTATCCAGAACAGAAAAAATTCAGGAAAAAAAAACGAGTGAGCAGATCCTGATCCGGGCAGAAAAGACAGAAGAAGACGGAAAAAAAAAGCAGAATGCCAGAATTTCAGGCGGCTGCGATAAAGATGCAGAAAAGAATGAAAAGTATGTGATTTCTGATCAGAATCAGCTGAATGAACTTTGTACAGGCCGGAAGGAAATCCGGCTTGGTGAAAATGGACCGGTGATCCGTTTTGAAAAACCGAAAAGAAAGATTGATTCGTTTTCAGTGCAGGAATCCGATTTTCCTCTTTCTGTCCGGTATCCTGTGCCGGGAGATTTTATCGAGATGCGATTTGGAAAGAAAAAGCTCAGCCGGATCTTTATTGACCGGAAGATTCCCGTTGAAAAACGCAGGTTCTGGCCGGTGCTGACAGACAGAACCGGGACTGTTATTTTTGTGCCGGGAACAGGATGCGACAGGGATCATTACAGACCGGAAGCTGCAACCGGTTTTGTGCTGGAATAAGCAGAGAATTCATTTCATGAAATATCACAGAACAATTAATTTCAGTCATGAGAAGACTGGATAAGAAATGAATCTGGTCAAATCTTCTTTTTCATATGGTATTATTGACTCTGACTAATTCTGAAAAAGGAAAAGACTGTTAAGAAAGGAAAACTTATGGCTCAGACACCAATCAGTAACGATATAAAGGAAATCATTCTTTCCGAAGCTACAATTGAACAGCGCTGCAAAGAGCTGGCTGAACAGATCGAAAGCGACTATGAACACGAAGGAATCGTGCCTCTTGTCGTTGGTCTGTTAAAGGGAAGCGTTCCCTTCATGGCCGAGCTGATCAAATATTTCCACAATCCGATCGAAATTGACTTTATTTCTGTCAGCTCCTATGCAGGAACCGAATCCGCCGGTGATGTAAAAATCGACAAGGACCTGGATCTTTCCAGCCGCAACAAAAATGTCCTGATCGTCGAAGACATTGTCGATACCGGACGGACATTAAAAGAAGTGAAGAAGCTTTTCTACAACAAGGGAGCAAGCGAAGTAAGAATTGTTGCGCTGCTTGACAAGCCGGATCGCAGAAAAGTGGATATCGAAGCAGACTACATCGGCTTCAAAGTGCCGGATGAATTCGTTGTAGGCTACGGTCTGGACTACAATCAGAAATACCGCAATCTGCCGTACATCGGAATTTTAAAAGAAGAAGTTTACAGCAAGTAAGATTTCAAAGCTGACTGTTAAGGGAATCTGAACCCCGCTTTGCTAAGACGGGTTCAGAAAGATAAGAAGTCCGGGCTTTTTCATCCCTCAGGAATGGAAAAGTCCTGTTT
>JAAGKN010000790.1_pt1 | contig 59345 bp, 61 predicted proteins | sample 6206371 | NCBI WGS metagenome assembly JAAGKN01 (sample SAMN11533720, study PRJNA540317) | gut metagenome | isolation source: fecal pellets from male and female animal of same cohort | host: Peromyscus leucopus | place: USA:CA | collected 2017 | reverse complement strand
ATAAGGAAATTATAGCGAATCGGCATGAGATAGCTGAAGATGCTCATGGCCGGATACATGCTCTCCTCCGGAAAGGAGAATGCCGCGATAGAGAAACTGAGGATGCCGGTCAACGCGCAGATTGAGAGAGAGAAGCGCAGGTTGGGAATGACGCAGAACACGAAGAGCGCGAAGCCCTGCGAGGCGAGCACAAAGAGGAGTTCGGAGAGAATCAGCCAGCCCCATGAACCGGACATTGTATATCCGCAAAACTTGAAGAGCCAGGCGGTCATGAACATAATGATTACCCACCAAATGATAGTCTGTGGGAGGAGCTTGGCGTATACGGCCCGGAATATGGAACCGCGAGCCATGCGCATGAGGCGTAGCGAGGTGTGGTATTTTATCTCTTGTCCGAGCGCAAAGCAGACCGTGAGCATAATCATGAGCTGCATACAGCATGGCACGAACGAGTTGCCGAGGTATATGCCATAGTTCAACAGCGGGTTGCCTATGGGGCGCGACACGATGTTGACAGGCTGCATGAGCGGAGCGAGCTGCGCAGGATTTTGTCCGAGGGCATTGGCCACGTCGGCCGCCACACCGGCCTTGGTGTAAACTGCTGTTGACTTGAACGTCTTGAACAGCAGTGTGCCGGGCACGTAATATACCATATTGGTATAGAACGAAATCTCAGGGCTACGGCCGGCAAGCAGGTCAGACTCGAAATTTTCGGGGATGAGGAAGTATCCGTATATCTTGCCCTCCTGCATGGCATGCTTGGCTTCAGAGAAAGAACCGGCCTGGAGCTTGAGGTCTACCATCTGCATGGAGCCGAGCGACTGTGTGACGCTGCGCGACAGAGAAGTGCCGTCGCGGTCTACAATGGCCGCCGGGATTTTGGTGGGAAGCCCTGTCTCAAGCATCGAGGTGACGAAGAGAATCAGGAAAACCGGCAGCCCGATCATGGCCACCCACATGAGAGGACGGCGCACTATCTGGACCAGCGACCTTACCATTATGGCCCATGCTCCCGATTTTATTTTGTAATCACTCATCTTTTTAATTGGTTAATTAATAATGAATAATGAATAATTATTGCGATGTAATTTTAACAGTAACTCCATGACGGGGACTTGCGTGACTTCAGTTGGACGCGCGAGTCAAATAATTATTGCGAAGTCACGATATATGACTTTTGCAGAACTTGCGAGTCAAATAATTATTGCGAAGTCACGATATATGACTTTTGCAGAACTTGCGAGTCAAATAATTATTGCGAAGTCACGATATATGACTTTGCAGGACTTACGAGTCAAATAATTATTGCGAAGTCACGATATATGACTTTTGCAGAACTTGCGAGTCAAATAATTATTCATTATTCATCATTAATTATTAATTATTAATTATCATTTTACTCCTTTGTAGACCACCGACATGCCGGGGCGGAAGTTGGCGATGGGATTCTCGGGACGGCATTTCACCTGGAACGTGCGGGCGTCGTAGTCGCCCGTGGCCTTGGTTGCCTGCCAGTTGGCATATGTGCCGAGGTCCTTGATATAGAAGACCTTCATCACCGTGTCCTTGTCGAGGGCCGGGATGTAGACTTTCATCTTGGTGCCGAGCTTTATATCCTTGAGCAGTGTCTCGCGGACATTGAATACGGCCCAGTGGTCATCCTTCTGCAGGGTCATCACGGGGGCGCCGGTGGCGATAAGCTCGCTGACGTTGGGATAGATCACTGTGATGACGCCATCGTATGGGGCGATCAGATATTGGTCTTCGAGCAGGGCGTTAGCCTTGCTGACACCTGCGCGGGCCACCCTGACCATTGCAGAGGAGGCTTGTTTGTCCTCGCGCTGTGCGCCGGCCTTGGCAAGCTCATAGCTGCTGCGGGCCGCTGCTTCACCGGCCTTCGCACCTTCGTAGGCAGCCTTTGCCTCGTCGCGTTTCTGGGCGCTTATCACACCCTTGGCGAAGAGAGACTCCATGCGGCGGTATGTTTTCTCGGTGATGTCGGATGCTGCTTGGGCCTGGTGCCATATATCCTCTGCGGCCTGGATTACCTGAATGCGGGCACCGGCGTCGACCTTGGCCTTGGCGGCCTTGGCTGCCTCTTCCATGGCCTCGGCCTGGTCATACTGGGCATCGACGAGAGTGCTGACGATGTGCACGAGCGTGTCGCCCGCCTTGACGTGCTGACCCTCCTCGACATAGATGTCGCGCACGCGTCCCGGGAGCTTGCCCGAGATGCGGAGTTCAGTGGCGTCGCCCTGACCCTGCACGGTGTCGGGCTGCGGCTTGATGAAGAGGAAGCCGATCACGGCGGCTGCCGCTATCACGAGCAGGATTACTACGATTGTGAGGATCAGAGCCTTGTCTCTTTTGGTTACCTCTTCGGGGTCTTGTGCTCCGTAGGGAGCTTGGTTGGTATCTTGTGTGGCCATATTTTTTTTGTTTTATTTGCTTCTTGGTTTTTACGCGCTTCGCGCGATCACAGAACAAAAGCTGACGGCTTGGGTTAATAATTTACTTGCTTCGCGCGTTGCAGATAAAAGCTGACGGTTTGGCTTGATAATTTACGCGCTTCGCGCGTTGCAGATAAAAGCTGAGGGCTTTTGTTATTCATTATTCATTTTTAATTATTCATTTGCTGTCAGGGTGCCTAAGACTTTGGAGAGGTAGGTGCGGCATAGCTGGATTCCTATCTCTGCATCTATAATGTCGGAGTTGGCTTGGAGCCAGCCTGTCTGGGCTGCTATCACGTCGTTGGTGGTCAATACCCCCTCCTTGTAGCCATCTTCGGCACAGCGGAGGTTTTCGGTGGCGCTTGCCATATTGGAGGTCGCTGTGTCGTAGGTCTTGAACGCCTCCTGAAACTTGAACTTGGCCTGATTGACCTGAAGCTGCACCTTCTCCTCAAGGTCTTCGAGCAGGATGCGCTGCGCGTTGGTGGCCGACTTGGCGGCGCGGTACTTGTTGTAGTTGCCGCCCCAGTGCCAGATGGGTATCACTACAGATGCACCTATGCTGAAACCTCCTTTCACATGCTTGTCGAAGCCGTTGATAAGGTTGGGTGTCGAGAAAGTGTAAGCTCCGACGAGTCCGATCTTGGGGAGCATATCGCCGAGTGCGAGTTTCTCCTGCCCTTGGAGCACCTTTATGCCCTTGCGCACGGCCTCAAGGTCCTTGCGCCGTGCATATACATCCTCTATATTGTAGGCATAATCGGGCATCTCGTTGCCTATGCCAAGAGCTTCCTCATCGGCGAGGGTCATCTGCGTGTGAATGGGGAGGCCGCAGGCTTGGGCGAGGGCCATCCTTGATAACGAGAGGCCGTTGTCTACCTTGGTCAGCATCATCTTTGCCTCGTTGAGGCGCACGTCTACTGTAAGGAGGTCGGACTTTGTGGCCACTCCCTCGTCATACATGGCCTGTACGTTATAGTGAAGCGAGTCCACGAGGTTCACGAAGCTTTGTGCGAGTTTCTGCTTTGCGCATAGCGATACCACCAGCCAGTAGCTTTCATCCACGTTATAGATGACATCCTGCTCCATGCTTGAGCGGGAAGCCTTGAGAAATTCGCCTGAAGCTTCCGCTATGTCATTAAGGGCTTTGATTTGTCCACCCATGAATATGGGCTGTGTGAGTGTTACGGCACCGGCAAAGACATTGCGGGTGTCGAAAGTCATCGCCTCCTTCGGAATCTCGGCTATGGTCTTCGGAATGTAGCTGCCTGTAGCGGGGTCTTTCACGGGTATGCCGTCAGGCCCGGTTACAAGGTCGTATTCATACTTGCCGGTGGCCGGGTTGAAGGCCATGGTGGGGAGCTTGGCATTCTCCTTAAGCAGCGAAATCTTGTGCTGGTTGTAGACGTATGTGGCTGAGGCGTCGATGGCCGGGAGGTAGCCGGCGAAGGCTGCCTTCTTGGTGTACTCGGCACCCTTGACAGCCTCATCGGCTGCCCTAAGGCCCTTGTTGGCGCGAAGCGCCATGTTGCGACACGAGTCGAGAGAGTAGCTCTGAGCCTCGGCTTGCGGGGTCGATATAATGGTCGCTATGGCGCAGCCAAGCAATGCGATTTGTGTGACAATCTTCATATGGACTGCAATATGGGTAAATACATTGTTATTGAGGAAGAGGATTTTGCAGGTTGGATTTTTGCCTTGCTTACCTTAAGTAGGTGTTCAATTTAATTTTAAGCAAATTTTTTCTTTTTATATTTTCTTTACTTGTCTTTTTGGATGCTTTACCAATCATCATCAATTACATAGCCCGCTATGCGCTTTCTTCTGATTGGCAAATCATCTCAAAAACTCAAGCAAATAAAATATAAAATTAAATTGAACACCTACTTATATTCCTCTTTATAAATACAAAAATAGTCGGGTAAAAGTTTAAAAATATTAAGAAGTTTCTTTTTGACTAAAAAAAGTCCCTTTTTGACCATGGCCGGGTCGCGGCACAGCCGCGACAAACGGAACACCCATTTGCTTTGGTTTCTGCCTTGGTTCCTGCTTTGGTGTTGGTCTTATTTTGTGGTTTGGAATATTATGTTTATATTTGTGATGTCAAAGTTTTGGTGGGGTTGATTGGGGCTTTGAATGGGGTTGATTGGGGTTTATATGGTTGGCTTTATTTGTTGGAGTAAACAAGTTAACTTAGAGATATGTATCAGATTTCAAACAGAGTTCAGAGTCTGTCGGTGTCGGCGACACTGGCAATGCTTCAGAAGACGAACGAGCTTCGTGCGTCGGGAGTTGATGTGATCGGAATGTCGGCCGGAGAACCCGACTTCAATACGCCCGACTTCATCAAGGCGGCTGCCCGTAAGGCTATCGATGATAATTACTCCCGATATACGGCAGTGGCAGGTTATGAGTCGCTTCGCCGTGCGGTATGCGATAAACTGAAGAGGGAGAATGGTCTCGATTATGAGCCGACGCAGATCGTTGTGGGCAATGGTGCCAAGCAGGAACTCGCCAATGCGTTGCTGGCTATCATCAATCCAGGCGATGAGGTTATTATACCGGTACCGGCTTGGGTGTCGTATGTCGACATGGTGAAGCTTGCCGAAGGCACTCCTGTGCTTGTGCATGGTGCGCCTGAAAATGATTTCAAGATTACGGCTGAGCAGCTCAAGGCGGCGATTACACCGAAGTCTCGCCTTATAATGCTCAACTCTCCTTGCAATCCTACCGGTTCGGTATATAGTGCAGAGGAGTTGGAGGCATTCGCGGCAGTGCTCCGCGAGCATGAACAGATCATCATACTCTCTGATGAGATATATGAGCATATCAACTATATAGGAGGCACATCGAGCATCGCTTCATGCGATGGTATGAAAGAACGCACCATCGTTATCAACGGTGTGTCGAAAGCTTACGCGATGACAGGCTGGCGTATCGGCTACATGGCCGCCGCTCCCAAAATCGCAAAGGCTATCTCCAAGCTCCAGGGACAGTACACCTCGGGCGCCTCTTCGATAGCACAGAAGGCTGCCGAGGCTGCCTATACCGGACCGCAGGATTGTGTGGAGGATATGCGCAAAGCATTCGAGCGCCGTCGCGACTTGATATGCGAGCTTGCGGAGCAGGTGCCGGGATGGACAGTTAACCGTCCGCAGGGGGCATTCTACTTGTTCCCTTGTGTCAAGGGTGTACTCGGCAAGAAGGCCGGCGACAAGGTGATTGCCACCGGTTCGGACTATGTGATGTATCTGCTCGAAGAGGCACATGTGGCTTGTGTCGACGGCGCGGCATTCTGCGCTGACGGCTTCATAAGACTCTCATACGCCACATCTGACGAGAATATCCGCGAGGCATTGCGCCGCATCAAGGAGGCTACAGAGAAACTCTCTTGAGAATTTTGAATTTTGAATTTTGAATTGGCTTCGCGACTTTTTACTTCTATAATTGAGCCACTTAAAGCAGCTCTGTAATTCGAAATGTCAAGTCGCGAAGCCAATTCTAAATTTCTTCACAACATTAAGGAATCCAAATATGAGTTAAAAGTCGCTTGGCTCCTCTCCCAGTTCGCCATGCACCTTGATTCTATGTGATATGTCTGCATTTTGCAACCGAGGTTGGCATTGTCCTCTGACTCTCTTTGTTTCACTGCACACAACGCTTTTACACCTTTATCAAAAAACAAATTGCCATTATATATCACTATTTAATATTTTAATGCAATAAATAATGTTTATTTTAAATTAATTTGCAATTTTAAAAACTATTTTGTACATTTGCGCTTAACATCCACTTATAAACAAAATAAATTAACAATACTATAACATTAACCTTAAAACTCAAACAAAATGAAAAAATTTTCTCTCGTTGCAACAGTTCTTGCTCTTGCATTCTCTGTAAACGCACAGCTTAAAGTCGAATCAAACGGACAGGTGTGCATCGGTGAGTTTTCTGCTTCCGGGCCAAACATTATCGAGCCGAACACTACTACCTCAAATGGACGTCAGTTAGCTGCATCAAATCGCAATGATACGGTGGCAGCTCTCATGGTGCGTGGGGATATCGGCACCGACAAAAGCCGAACGATTGCGTTTGGATTTGGATCAGATGTCTATATCAAGGAAGTGATAAACACATTTCCATCATATAAAAAAAATAACATCCTCGAGTTCGGAGGGAAAGGGGGCCTTATATACAAATGCGGTGATTCCAACATAATGATATATGACCCTGTAGAGTTGACATTAGGTACAGGTGCATGCTTTAATTTTAACGTCCCTGTTAATGCGCCTCAGTATTTGACCCGTTCAGACGCAAATCTTAAAACAAATGTCACGCCTTTGGAATTAGACGGCAAATTACTGATGGACATCACACCAGTCAGCTACAAACTTAAATCGAATGCCAACAAAGAACAGTCCGACAAGGCATCAGCTCTTTCCTCCGAAGACGTACACCGTCAATATGGTTTCATAGCGCAAGAGGTGAAGGAAATTTATCCCGACCTTGTGTTTGAGGATTCTGATGGCATTCTCAGTATCGACTACACCGGTTTCATCCCAATTCTTGTGGATGCTGTCAAGAACCTTGAGACTCGGGTCAAAGAACAGGAACTTGAAATAGATTCACTAAAGAACCAACTACAAAATAATAGACCTTTGTCAGCTACGGGTGCAGTTGTGGCAAGCCTCTCTCAGAACCGACCTAACCCGTTCCGCGATTCTACGTCCATTCAATGCATCGTTCCTGAAAGTGTCATAACTGCTTTCATATGCGTCTACGATCTTAACGGCAACCAGAAATTACGCAAAAATGTACAGCAACGCGGCAAAACTGAAGTTACGATTGACGGCAACACATTATCTGCTGGGATGTATATTTACACCCTCATATGCGATGGTCAGGAAATCGACTCCAAACGAATGATACTTACCGACTAATATTACAACTATGAATACTTTATATAAATATATACAAATTATTGTCTATCTGGTGCTACCAAGCGTTATTGCAAATGCTTACGAGCAAACACAATTATTCACTTTCGATTTATCGAAAGTGAATATAGATAATCATGAACGTAAAGGGCAAATGTTTACATCAGTAACATATGACGGATTAATTAATTGCAATGATATTGGTGAAGCCAGTCTGCCATATCAAATAATAGAATTCGAAGTTCCATCTGACAAGTATTCTTTTGCACTAACCTATAAAACAAAAGATTCGAAAGAGCTACCGCACGATTATAAAATCGAGATAAATCAGAAACCTGTTCTATCAGGCCAAAACAATAATGAAGAATGGGAGGAGATAAATGAATATACATCAAGAATATATCCAATAAATGCTGCTGAAATTGTTCAAGACGGCTATTTAATGGGAGACCGTCACCTCCTTCATATATTTGTTTCCCCTTTCAGATATGATGCAGACACGGACAAATTATTGTTTGTGGAATCAGTGGAGGTTACAGTTCGTGATCTATTGAATACACAGGCCAAAGCTGTTACAAACGGCACTTATACCTCATTATTGCGACCTCTTGACATGTCAAGAGCCTCTTTACATAAATCAAGGTCTTCTGCAATTAATTTGCCAGCAACCATACCTTTAGTCGGAGATAATCTACCAGTATATGAGTACACCGTCATAACATCACGAGAACTCGCACCAGCATTCGACGGTATAATCGGCTTTAAGAAACAGAAAGGCATGGACGCGGGGGTAGTATGTATCGAGGACATCCTTAAAGACCCTGCTTTTGTGAAAGGAGACACTATTTCCGGCATCAATGACAATGCTGGAAAATTGAGAGCGTTCCTAACAGCTTGTCGTCAATCCAGAAGCGGTGAAATGTTTGTACTTCTTGGAGGAAATCCAAACATTGTGCCGGTCAGATATGCAGATCAATCTATACATGAATATAGAGTAAATGGCAAGCTATTGTATCATGGAGATATTAAACCCACGGACTGGTATTATGCAGATTTAAATGGGAATTGGAATTTAAATGATAATGACAAATATGCAGAATTTGACGAATGTTCCGGCATTGATTTCAATCCGGATATTTACGTCGGTAGAATCTGTTGCAAAAATAAAAAAGAAGTCGATAACTATACCTACAAACTGATTAAATATGAAATGTCGCCCGGAAACGGAGATTTCTCATATTTGAGAAGGATGATTTCTACTGAAGCCGATGACATGCAGAGTATGGGACAAGCAAAAGGAGGATGGGACGCTTGTAAAGATATTTTTGATAAGCATACAGTTTTTAGAGAATGTCCTTCCTATAACAGTGAAAACACCATAAGTCCAACAGGTTCTGAAATAATAGGGGAAATGAAATCAACCAAATATGGATTTGTGAATCTACATGGACATGGGGGTGTCTGGGGTATGACAGTGCGATGTAATCCATCCAAAGATATACCACATAATATTTTAAGTCTCAAAAACATTCCTTCTAGATATAGCGTTTGGAGGGAAGAGGATAATAATAGCTTAGACATGCTGGACAATTCCGATTATCCATTGATTGGATACTCCATGAGTTGTGACTTGATGCCATATGACAATATGTTACTATACGTTGATTCCCAATACAGATGCGATGGTGATTCAATAATACCCTCCGACATGTATAATTTTGGAGATTCATTTACAATTGGAGGTCATTATGGTGGTCCTGCATTCATAGGAAACACAAGAGTAGGATATGTATCATTCTCCTTCGATCAAGAAATTGTCTTTCTCAACAAGCTGAAAAACGATGGTTGCTTAGGTAGAGTTCGCTCTCTTACTCAAAGTTTATTCAAATCTTCTAAATATTATGATAAATACGTATTTCACTGTAAATTAACCAACAATCTTCTTGGCTGTCCTGAGTTCAAGATGTGGATTAAAACACCAACTACAATTGACGTATCATATCAACATCGGCAAACTCAGAATACACGAACATTTACGTGCGACAGAGCTGTAAACGTCTCAGGAATATCGGTTTCAGACGGAAGTATTGTTCCTTATACTACCACTCTTTCGGACGCAATAAAGACAATTAGAATCCCCAGCGAAAATTGTATAACTACCCTTACAGGAGATTACAAAATTCCTCATCGGATGCCACTTGTGTTGAATAACGTAACAGTCGTTGCAGACGGTTTTTATTATGTCAGCAGTATAGGCACATCCACGGCATCTATTTCCTCTTCAGTAGAATTTAACAAAGCACGTGTCACATTCGACTCTACAGGTCCGATTGAAATAAATCAGAACGTGACAGTCGACAACGGGAGCGATGTTACATTTATTTCGCCTGAACTAATTAGACTCAAGGATCTTTGCATAAAGAATAATTCAAAGGTAACCATTATTTGCAATAATGGTTACACAGTCGAAGGGACATGCGAGTGCGAATTAGGGAGTAAATTGATAATTAAGACAACAACAAATTAAAAATACAGTAAAATTATGAATAAATACTTACTTTTGCTCTTGGCATGTGTAGTGCCACTGCAACTCTATTCAAACTTACGTGGCTTTAAGCTTGACGGTATATATTATACAATAAATGGTGATGAAGCTATTGTATCGCCCGGCCCTTTTGCTTTGATTGCAAAAACTGATAGATATGGTAACGAGGAATATTCCCGAGACTATGTAGGGGATGTAGTAATACCTGAATCGGCAGTTTATGATGGTAAAGAATATAGGGTTACAGAAATTGGGGAAATGGCATTTTGGATGTGCCGGGATTTGACATCTGTCACTATCCCGTCATCAATTGTCACTATCGGTGATGAGGCGTTCTACGATTGCATCAGCCTACGGTCAATTACTATTCCCGAGTCAGTTACATCAATAGGGAACAGAATTATCTACGGATGCAATGGTTTGGAATCAATCTTTGGGCCATACGCATCAGAAGATCATAGATTGCTGGTGATGGATGGTGAGGTAAAGGGAGTTGCAGATCATGGACTTTCTACCTGCATCGTCCCTGATAACGTAACTCATATAGGATTCTTAGCATTTGCCTATTGTGGTTTTTCATCAATAATACTTCCTGAATCTGTTACACAAATTGAAGGAAGTGCCTTCTCTGATTGTCTAAATTTGGAATCCATTATAATCCCGAATTCAATTACAAAAATTGAAGATTATACATTTTCCAATTGCAGAAAACTAAAAGACGTCGTTCTTTCTGCAACATTGACTGAAATTGGAGGAGGATGCTTTGAACGATGTGTAAACTTGCACTCTATAGACATACCTAATTCCGTTAAAAAAATAAAATTCCACGCTTTCGATGATTGCAATTCGCTTAAATCAGTCATTATTCCCGAATCAGTTACTTCAATAGGCTCCAACGCCTTTTCCAAATGCAAAAACATCAAATCCGTCATTGTGAAGGTGCCGAATCCAAACGACATTTATATGGACACCGATGTGTTCATAAACAGTAATACCGACGATTGCGTACTCCAAGTGCCGGCAGGAAGTGTGGACTTATATCGCAATGCCCCTCAATGGAGAGATTTCAAAAGTATCGTCGAAATCCCTGACGCAGCCTTGAATATGTTGGAAAATGATGACGACTGCAATTCGGCCATCTATGATTTGACCGGAATGAGAGTCACGATGCCCCAAGATGGTAAGATATATATAGTTAACGGTAAAAAAATTTATTACAGAAACCAGCAGGACATTATAATTAAACGATAAATTGAACCGTCGCGAAGCCACCGGGAGAGAGGAATGTCGCTAAATTAGAGTCGAGACGTTACCTTCACCTCTTTGGACGCGCAAAAGCGCGTCCCTACTTTCGAAGCGACACATCCAGATGAAAATCAAATTGTTGTAGGGACGCGCTTATGCGCGTCCACTGCGTCGAGGCAAACTTTGATAAGCCTTTTAACATCCATTTTCATTGTTAATTTAGTGACATTAATATATTGTTAATTAGTGACATTAATATCAAGTATGAGTTATGAAGTAGAGCTACGCCTAAAGCAACGTAAGTCTACTTCATAACTATTACTTAATACTTAACTTACACTTCTTCGGGGTTGCGTTTGCTCAGCATATTCCAGATTATCACTGCGAAGAGTGCGCCTACGAGCGGACCTACTACCATAACCCAGAAATCTGGCCATGCATTCGGACTGTAGATGGCCGGGCCGAAACTTCTTGCGGGGTTCACCGAGCAATTGTCTACAGGTATGCCTACGATATTCACAAGACCTAAGGCAAGACCAATTGCAAGGCCGGCAAACTTGCCGAATCCCTTGCGGGCATCGGTGGCACCGAGAATCACAAGCACGAAGAGCATCGTGAAGAGAATCTCACACATCAAGGCCATCCCCTGACTCACTCCCGGCTGACATACGTTGGTGGCTATCGTATTGACTACGCCCCCATTATCAGTAATGCCTCCAAACTTGAACGGCACCTCTCCTATCTCCGTAAACCAATAGAGGAAGCCAGCTCCAACGGCCGCGCCGGCAAGCTGAAACACTACGTACCACACAAAGTCCTTGAACGACATGCGGTTGCTGAGCAACATCGCGAACGATACAGCAGGATTAACATGGCATCCCGAGATGTTGCCGATGCAATAACAGAGGCAGATTAATACCAGACCGAAGCACACACCAATGCCATAACCGCCAATCGACGGTCCGGCCAGTACGGCACTGCCGCACGCGAGAAGTACGAGAAACATTGTCCCGAAGCCCTCGGCTAAATACTTTTTCATAATAATCCAAATAATGATTTATTAACATAACACAAAAACATTGTTTCGGGTTGCAGATCGAGACTGACAATTTGCTCCATTTCCTGTAATTTTAACGGATGTTAAATAAAGAATTTGCACCAAACCTTTTACTGCGCCTATCGTTTACAAGGTATCAAAATAATTATGAAAAACACATAAAAACATCTGCTATGAAAAAACTATTTACACTTCTTACAATACTCATGTGCCTATTCTCAGGTGCACATGCACAGGGAGCTGAAGGGGGAGATTTCTATCTCGACCTTGTCACGCTCAACAATACCAAATATTATTTCACGCAGCGTCCCGACGGCATATATGAAGTCACTGTGCCTCAGCTTTCGGGCGACTTCAAGGTATTTGACTCAAATTATCTCACCGACCCGAAAAATGAGTATATATATGGTGCAGCCGACAATCAGAGCTTTGGCGTTGAGGTCGGCGATCTCAAGTATCTCGCCAACCCCGGCAACAACCTGTCGGTGCAGGGTGGCGGCATTATCTACAACGCCGTGGTAGAATTTGACCCGAAGAATAAGACGCTGAAAATCACAGCCGGCAGCCGCGACCCGGAAGATGCCCCTATCACCACAGCGATGCCTCTTCTTATCGGCCAGTTCAAGGATGCAGAAGGGACTATGGTAAATTGGGATCCATCGCAGGTGATTACACCTGTATATTACGAAAGGGATGACATATACATTTTTCCGGATGTATGTTTCACCAACAATGGCGAGTTCAGCTTTATCACAAAAAAGGGAACAAACTCTTCCGATTGGAGCACCGTCAATTCCAGTGTAAGATACGCCCCGGCAGATACAGAAAAGGATGTGGAGATGTCTACATGGATGCCTTATAGTGAATTTTATAACGGCACATCCAACAAATGGATTTTTCCCACCGAATATCGTAAATATCTAACCGGGCTGACCAACTTCGCAGTCTACCTGCGCCCGAAAACCAAGGAGGTGTACATACAGTTCATCATGGTTACAGGTGTCAAGAATATCGAGGCCATTGAAGTGACCGACAAGCCGGTCGATGTCTACTCACTTACCGGCACTCTGCTCAAACATGGAGTGAACCGCACATCGGCCACCGATGGACTCCCGTCGGGTCTATACATAGTAGGAGGCAAGAAAGTAATTGTAAGATAATGACATGAAGGATAACAATCAGATACCCAAAACTCAAAAACCGACAGCTGCCGCCGAGCCTCAGAAAGCTCAGGCGGCAGCCGTCTTAAAGGCTCAGCCGCAGAATGCCACGCCACAGCCTGCACAAACGCAGCCGAAGGTCAAGACCGTATATTGGTTTTTCGTAACTTTCATGGTGCTTCTCAGCACACTCGGCTCGTTTGTCAACGACATGTTTACACCGGCCTTGCCGGCCATGTGCCGCTTTTTCCACACATCCATCCCCACCGTACAGATGGGTCTGACTTCCGGCATGGCCGGACTCGCCGTGGGGCAGTTGCTTCTCGGGCCGATGAGTGACCACTATGGCCGCAAACCGATACTCGTCATTTCGCTGGTGCTCTTCATTATTGCAGCTGTGGTCAGTGTCTTCTCACCAACCATACATTTCTTCATCGGATGCCGTTTCTTCCAGGGCATGGGGGCTTCGGGTGGATACCTGCTGGCACGCACCATGCCTGCCGATCTCTATAATGGTCGCCAACTCGCCAAGATTATGGCTCTCATAGGAGCCATCAACGGTGTGGCACCTGCCTCAGCTCCTGTGCTCGGCGGTATCACAGCCGACGCTTTCGGATGGCGCGGCATATTCGTGGGGCTCGCTATCCTTGCTCTGCTTGTATTGGTGATATCTTGCTTTGCCAAAGAGACATTGCCTGCCGCCTACCGATCCAAAGGTTCTGTGTGGCACTCGTTTGCCGGCTACGGTGCACTTCTCAAAAACGGTAAGTTCATGACACACGTGGCCTTCAAGGGTGTGGCATTAGGTCTGCTTTTCGCCTACATAGCCGCTGCACCATTCATATTGCAGGACCATTACGGCATGTCGCAGACCACATATGGACTCGTGATTGGCGCAAACTCGATATTTGTGGTGACAGGCTCTTCACTCGCCATGAAATTCAAGCCGCTCAAAAAGGCTGCCACTGTCGGCGCAGCCCTGATACTTGCCGGATGCATCGGCCAAGCGTTGGCACTATACAACGTAAGGAGCATTCTCCTGTTTGAGGTCTGCATGGGCGCGATACTGACAGGGCTCGGACTTGTCTTCACCACCACCAACACATTAGCGATGAACGAAGGGCGACAAAGCGCCGGTGAGGCTTCGTCGCTGCTCGGCATAGCCGGATACGTGGTGGGAGGCGTGGTGTCGCCGCTCGTGGGAGTTGGCAACGTGCTGCACTCCACAGCAATCACCTTCGTGATATTGGCACTACTGATAGCAACCACTGCATTCCTATCCAAGAGGATAGCCCCCGACCTTTACAATTGACCGCAATAACCCGCCATGGGTAATTTTATAAAAACCACTCACTATAAACTTTCTAAATAATAACAGCCATGACCACCTCCAAACCAAGATTCTGGACCGCCGACCGCATTATGCAGCTGATCATAGGCACGGCCATCACCGTGCTGCTCATATTGCTCGTGCGCTATCTGAGCGGAGTGCTGCTGCCATTCTTCGTGGCATGTTTCATCGCCTATCTGCTCCAACCATTGGTGCGTATCAACCAACGCTTGCTGCATTGCAAAGGGAGGGCTCTTCCCTCTATCGTCACGCTTATCGACATCATCATTATCATCGGCTTGATTATCTATCTGTTCATGCCATCGGTAATCAGAGAACTGAACGAGCTTAACAAGATAATCGTCGAAATAAGCAAAGGTCAACTCAGCATGCCCCCGGCCTACCGCAAGGCAATAGAATATGCCAGCCGCTATCTCGATCCCGACTATCTCAGGTCGTTCCTCACCGGTGATCACCTTATGAGCATCATCAACCGGGGCACTTCGCTGATTGAGGAGTCGCTCGACCTGGTGCTTGCCATATGCTCCTGGTTGCTCACCATAATCTACGTGCTCTTCATACTGATAGATTACCCCACCATAAGCCGGGGCTTCAAGCTGATTGTGCCACACAAATACCGTGCAGAGTTCATGACGATATTCGCCGAAGTATCGAGCAACATGAACAAGTACTTCCGCGGACAAGGGTTGGTGGCGCTCTGCGCCATGGTGTTCTACTGCACAGGGTTCTCCATCGTGGGGCTACCGCTCGCAATACCTATGGGACTGCTTGTAGGGCTTCTCTACATGATACCCTACTTCCAGTATATCACGCTGATACCGGTGGCGGTGATATGCTTCATATACTCTTTGGGAGGAGAGGCAAGTTTTCTGCCGATGTTGGGCAAATGCGGATTGGTATATCTTGTGAGCCAATGCATCTGCGACTACATAATCACCCCGCACGTCATGGGGAGGGAGATGGGGCTGAACGCCGCCGTGATACTCCTGGCGTTATCCGTATGGGGAAGCCTGTTAGGCATAATAGGCATGATAATAGCCCTGCCGGTCACCTCGATGATAATGACCTACTACACCCGCTACATCAGCGACCCGTCACCCCGCCCCGACACACCAAAATCAGATACAGAGTAAACCGGTCGTCGGGGGCGCCTCCTCCCCCCAGTGCGCTATGCAACGTCAGCTAACGCATTTATTCTACGTCCGTTGTCGACGTGGACGCGCAAAAGCGCGTCCCTACCGCAGGCGTATTATGTTATTATTATTCCTTCCTCGTAGGGACGCGCTTCTGCGCGTCCACGTTGTCAAAACAAGTTGTAAAGACTCGTTGCATTCTTTGGCTGTACACATCATCGCTATCCTACCAAAAGGATAAAAGGGATGTCGATTGTCGGCATCCCTTCTCTGAGGTAAAATTTGCGGAGAGACCGGGAGCCTTTTTGAAATATTTACGGACATTATCTTATTGATTCTCAATATTATCTTGGACTGATTTTTCGGAAACTTGTCCGAAATTTGTCCGAGTCGCTTGACTCGATTGCATGCGATGATAAGCTCGCATTTCTTCCAACATCTCTATGCGCGACTGCATCTGCACTATTGTGAAATCCTTGTCTTTCAACCGCTCTTCGAGCATATTTTTCTCATTCTGCAAGCTCTTTAGCTGCATTTCCATAGTGCGCATCTTCTCTTTATTACGGTGCATATCCATCTTGCCGGAACAGGGACCAGACACCGCCTGAGACTGCGCCGGCAATCCTCCCGCCAGACCTTCCCTTACAAAGAATGTGTCTATACTGACACTGAAAAAGTCCGCTATCTCCTCAAGTCGCGATGCCTTGATGTCTCCCTTTACAAACCGAGACACACTGCCGTTTTCACGCGTTTGCAACGCCTCGAGCAAATCTTTCTGCTTTAGATTACGTTCTGCCAGCAACTCTAATATTTTCTTGCCGTTATACATAGTTTGCGAGTATTTATTTTCGATTATTCAATTTCATATTAACAATATTTAACACGTAAAACGAGTAATTTATTTCGCTTTCTGAAATATTTTATATTACTTCGCGACGTAAAGTTATGTTTAATTATTAAAATTTCAAAGTTTTGTATGGAGAAAAACGAAACCATGGTCATTTTAGACCATTACAAATCACTCGACCGCAAACAGAGAGCCGCATTCAAAAAGGATGTGTTGAAGCTGACCGGGATGAAGTATGCCTCATTCTACAACAAGTTGCATGGACGCGGCAAGTTCCGTAAGTCTGAATTGTTTGTCATCAACACAATAATCTCTGAGCAACATGCTGCGCAAAATTGAATTTTACAACTGTCCGGACGGCACAATCAACATTCAGTCAGACGGAGAGCCGGTGCGACAGTTCACCGAAGAGTGCAAGGATGTGGTGCAGGAGATGCTGCTACTGATACGAGACCTTTATCCGGGCGCATTCGCTGCCCTCTCGGGGTTGTATTCAGAGAGCAGCCGCAATAAACCTTATTTCGAGTTCCGGATTGTACACCGTTTTATCCGCTGCAATTTCGGTGAGTACGATGGGCTGCAGTTCGACATCGACGGTGCCGGACGTTTCAATTTCGAGCATGTTGACTGTCCTTTGCGCGGCGAATGCGTCCATGAGGGGGTCATTTGCCGCCCTGCATTGAAATCTGAGCTTACCGCCCGCGAAACAGAAGTGGTCAAGCTCTTGCTCCAAGGCTATGACAAGGTGGCCATAGCCGACGAACTCCACATTTCTCCATTCACCCTCATCCGGCATCTCGCAAATATCAGATGCCGTCTCGGACTTAGTTCATCAAGCCAGATTCTCACTCACTTCAAAAACGGATTATGACCATGAATGCAGGAAACGACTATAGCAATTCGCTGCACACCGCCTCACAATGGGAGGAGTGCTTCAGCAATGTCAAATGGCAACACGATATCACTGAAATGCACTTTTGCCGTGGCATGGTCACCCGTGTCACCGGCTACATCTACATGAAGAGCGGCATGAAACGTGTTGCATGGAACAAACATGGCTTTTGCTTCTGCAAGAGACGGAGAGTCCAGAAATATGATATAAAATTCGCCCTATGATCCCTATTGCATCTATTGAAAAGATACTTGACCGGGCTGACCTTATTGATGTTGTAAGGGATTACGTTCCTTCGATAAAGATCAGGGGCAGCAAAGGCACGTGCTGCTGTCCCTTCCACAATGAGAGAAACCCTTCGTTCAGCATCGACAACAACAAGGGGCTTTATTGGTGTTTCACCTGCAAGAAAGGTGGCAACGCCATCCAATTTGTGCAGGAGAAGGAGGGATGCGACTTCGTGGAAGCCGCCAAATACTTGGCTAAGAAATATAATGTCAAGATTGAAGATAACGATGAACCCGAAACGTCAGAGCAGCGCGAACAGAGGCTTAAGGTCGATGCCATGCGCTCCATCAACGAGAAGGTATGCCAATTCTATGTCGATAAGCTCTGGAGCGATGAGGGGAAAACCGCGCTCAACTACATTTCAAAAACCAGGGGATTCTCCGAGGAGTTCATCAAGAAATATCGTATAGGTTTCGCGCCCCGGGGCGCGAGCCTATACAATTTCGCCAAGGCCCAATGCCTGAATCTCGACCTCATGGCCGAGATGAAGCTTATCAAGATGAACGACCGCGGCGACTTCTTCGATGTCAACCAGGAGCGCATGGTCATCCCAATCCGTTCACGCTCTAATCTGGTGATAGGATTCACGTGCCGGCAATTACCTGGCAATGACTTCGGCGGCAAATATATAAATTCACCCAACACCGATTGCTACAACAAGAGCCAAAGTGTTTTCGGAATCGAGGCGGCCACGCGCCTCGCCGTGCAGAAGGGTGTGATTTACCTCGTGGAGGGAGCACCCGATGTGATGCGCCTGCAGTCGCTCGGCATTGACAACACAGTGGCATCGCTCGGTGGCTCATGGACTGACGAGCAACTCAACCAGCTCAAACGGTACAAGGTGAAGCTGTGCTTCATCCCGGATGCAGACCCTCCCAAACCGGGAGAGAGGTTTGGTGCCGGCGTAAGGTTTGTCATGGAGAATGCCAGGAAGGCTCTTGACCTCGGCTTCACGGTCACGGTCAAGGAGATTGTACCTACCGACGACAGCAAGAGCGACCCTGACAGTTTCATAACTTCGTCTGCCATTCTGACGGCCATTGAAGAGAAGGACTTTATCCCTTGGTATTTCAAGAAAATAAGCGTCTACGCAACCACAGTCGAAGCACAAGACCAGGTGCTTCATGAAGTGGCAGCCCTGCTCGCTAAGCTCGAGAGCAAAGCCACGGTGCAGACATTCGTCGGCATCCTGTCGAAAGAGATGATGACACGCAAGCAATGGAACGATGCCATCACCGATGCGAGAAATGACCAAAAGGAGAAGCTAATTGCAAAACGCAGCCGCAACATAGACCGCGAAGCTCTTACAAAATATGGATTTTACGAAGACCACAATTGCTATTACTCAATTAAGGATGGAGAGTATCAATGGTCCAATTTCTCAATGACCCCTCTCTTTCACATCAAGGATTCCCTAAACCCGAAACGGCTTTATAAAATCAAGAATGCCTCCGGCACAGAACTTATCATTGAACTGAAGCAATCAGACCTCACTTCGCTCGCCAAGTTTTCGGAACGTGTCGAGGGCATGGGTAATTTCATTTGGCTCGCAAAGCAGGAACAGCTGAACAGACTGAAAATGTACCTGTACGAGCAAACCGAAACGGCTGTCGAGATCACCCAGCTCGGATGGCAGCAACAAGGATTCTGGGCATTCGGCAACGGTGTTTTCATCGATGGAGAATGGATCGCCGCAGACGATTATGGCATCGTGCGCCTCGAGGGCATCGGCAATTTCTATCTTCCGGCTACTTCCAAGATTTACAGGGGCGAGACAAAACTGTTTCAGTTCGAGCGCAAGTTTATCCACACCACTCTCAACAGGTGCACCCTGCGTCAATACACTGACAAGATGATTGAGGTGTTCGGCGACAATGCAAAGGTGGGCATATGCTACCTGCTTGCCACTCTTTTCAGGGATGTGGTGAGGGCTGTGACAAAGAATTTTCCGATTCTCAACCTCTTCGGACAGAAAGGCTCGGGCAAATCGGAGATGGGACACTCGCTGATGGCTTTCTTTATCGCCGAGAACGCTCCGCAGAACCTTCAGAACGCCACCGACGCGGCACTGGCCGAGACGGTGGCCCAATGTGCAAACGCCCTCGTGCATCTCGATGAGTATAAGAATACCATCGACCTTTCGAGACGTGAGTTCATCAAGGGACTATATGACGGCACCGGGCGCACCCGCATGAACATGGACCGCGACAAGAAACGCGAGACTACCGCAGTAGACTGCGGAGTGGTGATGTCCGGGCAAGAGATGCCCACTATCGACAATGCCATTTTCTCTCGGTTGATATACCTCACTTTCAACACTTCGGTCTTCACCAATGATGCAAAGAAACGCTTTGACGAACTGAAGGAGCTTCGCAAATTAGGCTGTTCCCACCTCACGCTCGAGATCCTGGCTCACCGCAAGAAGTTCGAGGTGGAGTTTCCCGGCAACTACCGCATGGCTCTTGATGATGTTGTCAATGCGCTCGCCAACGACAGCGTGGAAGACCGCACGCTTCGCTCATGGGTCATCCTGCTGACTGCTTTCCGCACTCTTTCGGGAGTCCTTGACATTGGCTTCGACTACAAGGAATTGCTCTCGATCTGCATAAACGGCATAATGCGCCAGAATAATGAGACCAGGAGCAACAACGAGATATCGCAGTTCTGGAATGCCGTCGATGTAATGCACCAGCAGGGGCTGGCCGTCACCGACACTGATTTCCGCATTATATATGTGGATAAGCTGAATTGCAGGTTCAAGGGTAAACCTGTAAATCACGAGTGGTATGAGGGAAAGAAAATCCTGCTGATGAATTTCCGTCTTTTGCTTGCCTCATACCGGAAGTTCGCAAGGGGACAAGGTGATCTGATCGTTCCTGAAAGCACCCTGAAGAATTATCTTGAGGTATCTCAGGAATTTCTCGGCATGAAAAATGCCTGCCGCTTCTATATGGTAAACAATATCCACGAAGGCACGGTGGAGGTCGGCAACACTTTCAGCGGAGGCTCCACAAGGAAGAAGACAAGCACACCGGCACAGGCATACTGTTTCGACTACAATCTGCTCGAGGAGCGATATGGCATCAACCTCGAAGTCTCCATCGGCGACGATCAGGCACCGGAGGGCATCGACACATCCGACAAATCAAATCCTTTCTGAAATGAACAGCAAACAGTTTTATGACGAGGTTGTGAAACTCCGACGACTGCAAAGGGAGTCACGCAAGTATTACCATGACGACAGCCTGAAGAGAAAAGCCGCCAAACAGGAGGAACTCATCGACAATGAGATTAAACGTGTCGAATGGATCCGCACAAGAGATCGCCAGAAAGGATTGTTCGATTCATAACCACAATAACCGTTTTTGTTTTTCTCCATTTTTTGTCGAAGTTTAATTTTGCGATGAGCCGCGCCGTGAGGGCGTGGCTCATCTTTTTTATGCCTACCGACCAAAAAAATTTCCAAAATTTTGACGACAAAAATGCTTCTACACCTTCTACAACTTCTACAATGGTAATAATCAACAATATAAGCTATTTTTCACTCTCTACAGGCTTCTACAATCTTCTACAAATTGTAGAAATCTGTAGAAGTTTTCTACATTTCTACACGTATTCTACAATTTGTAGAAGCCTTACAATTATTACCCTAAACCATAAACAACTGAATATCTGCTATTTATTACCACCTGTAGAGTTTGTAGAAATTGTAGAAGCTGTAGAAGCCGAAATGTGTGTCTATATCTAACGATTAATTTTACTCGACATCGAGTGCATTTGATATATTTTTATTATCTTTGCATTAATAATCAGTTGTTTATGAGCCAATTTGTTATTTATATCAACCTTGAAAAATACCTCGCACAGTGGGTACGCAATCATTTTGGCGACCCGGTGGTGTTTCCGGCACAGTCGAATGCGAATGCCGTGATTCGCACTTTTATCTCTCGTCTGCCTGCCGGTTTGACTCCCGATTTGCCGAAAGATGACATGTTGTGTGGCAAAGCAGTTGCATTCTCCATCCCGGACTCCAAAGCTAAACCGGCTCGATATTTCAATTATATGGGACGCCGGGGCAAGCTCGCTGTCAAGGAGGTGGTGCGCGACCTGTTCAAGCGCTCGCTATGGAATGACATCTCTCCTCTCGAGGGCTCAAATATCGGCTTGAATACTCGCATATCGGCATGGTGCGAGATGCATGGTATCGCCACTGACTATGTCGAGACCGTGCGACAATGCTACTACCGTATGCGCGACGCATACGCCCTGCAAGGGGTAAACCTAAGGAATTGCTCCCGAAAAAAATGATATTTTCAACTTTTTTTTATAGGACAAGCCGGTCCATTTTACCTTATCGCGTACAACTCCGTACAAACCCGTACAACTCCGTACAATCAACATATATTCTTTAATATGACTCAGATTCTAAACAACATCAAGTCGGTAAGCGTTATCGAGGCCGAGGATCTCGTAAATGTTCATTATCTGGCCGGCATCGGCGCATTTCTCGGTCATTGGCGGCCATTCGACGACCTCCCGGTAGTCGGTTTGGCCGAATGCAGTGTAACTTCGGCCATTGAGAACCGTTCGCGCGTATTCACCACCAAGCTCACGGCTCATCTTTCATCTCATTTTGACGTGGCCGGACGCAACCTCTGCTTCATGGTCAGAACTGTCGAAGGGGAGCGTTACCTGATCGGCATGGCAGAAAGCCCTTATCCGGCAGTAAACACTGAAGATATCATGCCCGGACGCGCTTCCGATAAATCGGGCTGCATGCTCTCGGTGGAGTATAAAGACACCGTCGGACTCCTTCCGGTGCTCGATTAGTATGTCGTCAAGTCTTTTTGTGACTCTGCTTATCTCCTTATATTTGCAGTGCTAACATTTATAAGTTATGACATATCAAGTCACAATCGACGATTACATAGGCCGTTGGGGGTTTTCTCGCCAATATATGCGTCAAGTGCTTGCCCAGTTCAAAGGCAAGCATATCGACATGCGCATTTCATCTTATGGCGGTGACCTCGGCGATGGCCTCGACATCCGTCAGCAGCTTATCGATCATGGCGACGTGACTGTCTATCTCACCGGATTCGTGGCTTCTGCAGCCACTGTCATCGCTATGGGTGCCTCGCGTATATGTATGAGCAAATATGCCATGTTCCTTGTGCATAAATGCTCTAACTTCGTTGACGCTTGGGGCAACTACAACGCGGACCAGATGCAGCAGCTCATCGACGACCTCTCTGCCAACAAGGCCGAGAATGACCGAATTGACTCGGTCATTGCTCAGATGTATGCAGAGAAGTGCGGAAAGAATGTTGATGAGATTCTCGATGTGCTCAAGGAGGGCCGATGGCTCACCGCACAGCAAGCTCTCGACTATGGTTTCATCGATGAGATTACAGAGAACGCGGGCGACGCCAAGATCAATTTCACTCCCGAACTGCATCAGAAGTTCAATATGCTCGGTCTTCCGGTGCAGGGAATCCCGATGCAGAAGCAAGATGACTCCGAAGCTTCGGAGTCCATGTCGCTTCTCAACCGAATCCTCAATGCCGTGGAGAAGTGGGGCAAGCCAAAGGAGAAGCGAGATGATCAATCGTCACAAACAAACAAACCTGAAGTTATGAACCAAATCACTAAGTTCGCCGCCATTCTGGCGGCTGTGGGTGCCAGCGAGCTGCAAGCCGATGCCGACGGCGCGGTGACACTCTCAGATGAGCAGATGCAAGCCATTGAGGATAGGCTTACCTCTGTCAATAATGAGCTCGAGACCCTGAAGGGGAATATTACCGAGCGTGACAATGAAATCACCTCGCTTAAGGCGCAGGTGGAAAACCTCAAGAAACTTCCCGGCGACGAGACCTCAAGCATCGAGGATGATGCACACGAGGCAATGTCGTCTGAAGATGTGTTTAATTTCGTCAGAGACCTTTAATTTATGGATACACCAAACATCATTTGCACCGACAGGGACTTTACCGAGGGCGCACGCCGCATTCAGCGTGAGCTTCTCATGTCGCCCGTGCGCTCGGTCATGGCTGCTCTCGGTGATGTGGCCACACTCAAGTCCGGAATCCGCTACGAGGAGAAATGGTTTCAGTTCGACCTCGACAGTTTTGAGTTCGGCCCATACGACAAGAACCGTAAGGAACAGCTGAAGCTGAAGTTCGAGCCTCGCAAACTTAAAACTAATCTCGGCTCTATCTATAAGGAGTTCGACCCGAATGAGTATGCTCACTCCATCTATTCTTCAGTCATCACCAAGGGAGAAGCTTTGAAGAACACTGAGATTGTGCGCCTCGCACTCAACCGTGCCGGCGTGAAGGCAGGCGACGCGCTGCGCCGCGTCGCTTTCTCGGCCAAGCGTGACCCCTCCGGCTCGAAGTCTGCCGACCTCTTCGATGGTTACGACACCATCTCCGAGAAGGAGATTGCAGCCGGCAATCTCTCGGTAGCCAATGGCAACCTCTTTGAGTTTACTGAGGCTATCACCGCTGAGAATGCTGTCGACATGCTCACTCAGTTTGCAGACGCTGCAGACGATTGGCTCCAAGAGGCGGAGGCTGTCAATTTGATTGTGCCATTCTCCGTCTATAACGCTTACTGCAAGGACTACAAGGCGGTGACCGGAGCCACGCCCTACAACCGCGAGTTCAAGCAGACCTTTATCGAGGGGCATGAGAATTTCAGACTCAAGCCAATGGCCGAGAAGAAGGGCTCGAAATTTATTCACCTCACCACCAAGCAGAACATGCTTGTGGGTGTGAACCAGAGCGGCGAGGAGGAATCTGTAATTGTGGAGAAGCACCACCCGGTGGATCTCACTTTCTTCGCTACTCTTTTCTTCGGAGAGGAGTTCCGCTCTCTCAACAAGGAGCATATCCTTGTGGGCGAGATGGTAACCGATGACGAACCTTAACCGTTAACACTTTTTCATCATGCCTAAATACTGCAATAGCGTAGACCTTTATGAGAGCCTGGAGTTCTGCAAGGGCAAGACTGTCCTTCCCGGACTCCGGGGCAAGGTCTATTTCATACCCAAATCCCAGATTGTGAAATTCCCGACGCTGCCCGATCTTGACGAGGAGGGTCTTGCCATGGGCAAGCTCGCCGTTCTCAAGGGAGACTTCGCGCTGGTGGCCGATGCCGTGTTCCATCAGCTCGACATACTCACCACGGCCTCCAATGTCACATACACTTCGCAGGGAGAGATGCCCTCGAAGACGTTTGTCAACAACAGCACGCTAAAATATGCCGGCAACAATGAGGATGCCGCCGGCTTCGCAAGGCTCGCCAATGTAGACGACCTTATATTTGTTGTGCAGCAGCGCGACGGCAAGTTCCGCGTGCTGGGCAATGAGCAGTTCGAAACCGACATCAAGCCTGCCGGCGATTCCGGCATGCAGGTCACCGATGCTTCGGGCACTACGCTCGAGGTCAGTGTCACAGACGTGGCCCCGGCTCCGTTCTATGTCGGCAAGCTCCCTACCGCCGAGGGCGTTCTCGATTGCGCCACCGGCCTTATCGAGGCGGCTGCCTGATCCTTTATTTTGAAAACCCTTTGAAATGGGGCGACGGTGGTGTACGCACCCAGCCGTTGCCCCTGCATTCTTTTTTTTAATCATGAGAAAACCTGATATCAATTTCACCGCCGCCATGCAGCGGTGGCTCAATACTCCAAAGGAGGAGCGCGACATCCGCGAGGGTGCCGACATGATGCTCAGCCTCAACCGCAACCGCGCTCTCTACAATTCTATATTGCGACGCCCGGCGCAGTTTCACGCAAAGCTCGAATATGAGCTTCGCAAGTTCCTGCGCATCCGGCTCGACAATATGACCATAGCACAAGTGGCCGATCTCGAGACGCAGGTCATGCCGTCGGCTCAGGAGGTTGTCGACAATCCTCCCGTCATTTCTACCGACGATGAGATTCCCGATGGCACGCATGCCACCGGTCGCCGCAAGGATCATGACTCGCTGCCTGATGACATCAAGGCTCTTTTTGACAACAACTTCGAGGTTTACAAGACAGTGAAGCATCTTTTCGAGGAGTGCAAGTCGATGAACGACCTGAAGCCGTGCGACCGCTACGATAAGGTGCAGCAGCTCGCCGCCGCCGATGCTCGATACCGCAATAATCTTGCGCTGTATGATGCATATAACCCTGACGACTCCACTCCTCAGGCTCGACCTCTTACCGAAGAGGAGAAGGCAGAGGCCGAAGAGACGGCCAAGACAATTAACGCTGCCAGAAAGTCTCTCTCAAAGTACAAGAAGATTGCCATCTCAGCCGGCGATGACGCTGACCTCATGGCCAACGCTCTCGCTAAAATGCAAAAGGCCGTGGACACTCTGATTGAGTGCAACGCTTCTTTTACCGACGATTACAAGGCTGAACTTGCAGCTCTCGGCGTGTCGTTCGGTGTCACTGAAATCTCCAAACTCTAACGAAGCAAGAGATGCCTCTGCCGTCGATATATGACACAGCTGAGCGTTATCTCTTCGCAGACCGCAATGTGATGGAGGGCGATGGCGTGCCACCGCTCACCATCCAGCATGTGCTGCGCATCAGGGACGCTTATAACCATTGGCTCTCTTTTCCCACCAAGCCGGAGAGGGAGATTGTGGATCGTCTGATGGACATGGGGGTGGGAAAATCGCAAGCCTATGTCGACCTGAAGATTGTAAAGTCTCTGCTCGGATCTCTAAATAAGGAGTCCAAGGCCTTTCAAAGATACCAGGCAAAGCAAATGGCTATGGAGACCTACGAGAAAGCCAAGGATGCCGGTGATTGGCGCACCATGGCACAGGTTATCAGAACTGTCGGTGATATCTTCGACCTCAAGAATGAGGATGAGCGTGACGATATTTTCTCTCAAATCATGATTCAGCCGTTCGAATATACCTCAGACCCTACCGTGGCCGGCTTCAAACCTATCCCGAATGTGCGTGAGAAAATTCGCAAGAAGCTCGAGCAATATTCCAATGAGGAGGTGCAGGATGTCGAGTTTGAGGATATCGAGTTTAACGAGGATAAGATTTTCCACCCTGACAAGCATGGCAACTGACGGAATCAACAAGTTCTATCTCAACGATATTCAGAATGATGTGATCAACGCAATTCAGGCTCGCACCACGGTGCTCGTGGCCGGGCGTGCGTTCGGCAAGGGCGTGGTGCATGCTTCTTGGTTGCTCCGCAACATGCAGCGCATGCCCGGATGCTGCGTCGGCATAGTGTCGGCCAACATAAAGCGTGCTCTCACCAACACCCTGCCGTCCATGCTCGTGCATTGGGAGAGATGGGGGTTCAAGCGCAATCTGCATTGGGCCGTGGGCATACGGCCTCCCAAGGCGTGGCACTGGGGCGAGCCGATATTCCCGGTGCAGAATTATGAGAATGTGCTGTCGTTCTATAACGGTTCTATCGCCTACATCATAAGCCAGGACCGGAGCGGCACATCAAACTCTCTTTCGTTCGATGCGCTCGATGTCGACGAGGCTAAGTTTATCGACTTCGAGCAGTTCAAGGATGAGACTCTCCCTGCCATGCGCGGCAACCGTCAGCATTTCGGCAAGAAGTTCTATCATCAGTCCATGCTGATAACGTCCGATATGCCTGTCACCAAGAAAGGATCCTGGTTTCTCGACTATGACAAGCACTGCGACCCCGAATTGATTGAGACAATCCGGGGCACTTCTTATGAGATATGGAAAATCAAACAACGCGTGCAAGAACTGCAAGCCAAGGGTGTGCAGCCTACGGAGTATCTGCGCAAGGAGCTGCGCTGGCTCTCGCGCTCACTCTGCCGCATGCGCTTCTCGGCTGTGGATTACCGCGAGGTGTCGACGCTCGAGAACATGCAGGTGCTCGGCGAGGCGTTTATCAATCAGCTCAAGCGCGACCTCCCACCGCTCACTTTCCAGACTTCCGTGCTCTGCAAGCGGATAGGCATTGCCCGCGATGGATTCTACTCCAAGATGACCGAACACCATAAGTATTCTGCACCTAACGTGGCAGCATATGACAATGCGCAATATGATTTCGACAAGCTAAACAAGAAGTCTTGCATCTACGATTCAGATGTAGATAGAGATATGCCGATATGCATCGCTTTCGACTACAATGCAAATATAAACTGGCTTGTGGCCGGACAGCCAAAGAATAAGCAGCTGCGCATTATAAAATCTTTTTTCGTTAAGTATGAACGTAAGCTCAAGGAACTCGTCGACGACTTCTGCGACTACTACGAGCCTCACCGCCGTAAGCAAGTGATATTCTATTTCGACGCTACGGCCAAGGGTTCTAACTATGCAGTCAATAAGGAGGACTTCCGTTTCGTCATCTCCCAGCGGTTCAGGCAGCGCGGCTGGATTGTCACCGAGGTTTACATAGGCCGTCCCATGCGGCAATTGGAGAAGATGTTGCTTATCAACCGCATGTTTGCCGGCGAGGCCCGGCTAATGCCATTCTTCAACCGCGAGAACAATGAGGACCTGCTTATCTCCATTCAGACCGCCGGGGTCTATAATGGTGGCAAGGATAAGCGGGGAGAGAAGCTGCCGGAGACCGATAGCCCGGAGGGAAGGCTCGAGGCGCGCACCGACGGCAGCGACGCATTCGACACGCTCGCCATCGGCTGCGAGAAGTTCCCGAAGACTTTCACCGGTGTCTCCGTCACCTCTTCTTTCTAAGTCTGCAACAGGCAATTGAAGTAAAAAAATATATGCAAATTATTCAAAAATTTCTTTCGAATAATTTGCATATATTGAAATTATTATGTATCTTTGTAGTGTAAAAAGAAAGGAGGTGTATATGTAAAATGAATAAAAGAAAAAGGCGGTTGATATTTCAGGCCTTGAATTATTTGGAGATAATAGAAACCAAGAAAAATCAACCGCTGGTCAACCTCATCAGAGGAATCTTGTATGAACTGTTAGACAATGAGTAAAACAAGCCCCCGGAGAAGTCCGGGGGCAAAATTACAAAATTTTATGGACTTCTCGAAAAAAGAAATATTAAATCCCGAACGTCGCGCTGCAATCCGCGCAGAGGTAGTGTCATACAGAAACGGAGCTATATCAAATGCCTTCGTGGAGCTCGACGGCATTATAAACAAGTCTGCGTTTACACGCGACTACATACACAAGTCCCAGGGGTGGTTCTCGCAGCGGCTTCATGGTGCGCATGTATGCTGCACCGATGTTCAGTTCAAGCCGGATGAGGCCCGGCTGATTGCAGCATCTTTTCGCGACATTGCGCGTCGCCTTGAGGGCTTGGCCGGCGAGATAGAGGCCGTCGCCGATATTGATTAACGACATTAACCCATAGGCTCATTCATATTATTTCGTTTTAATTACACTCAAGCCCACTGTCAGAGCCGGACAGTGGGCTTTCTTATTGTCAATGCCAGCGATTACCGGTGTGTAACCACTTGTGTTACTGCATCTGATTACCCTCTACATATACCGCAAAATCTGAGTGGTAATCGGGGCCTCGTCGTAGGGCAGTGTGGGGTGTCCTTCTTGACACGGCCCTTTTGAATGGAAATTGGCCGGCGCAACGTGCTTATTATCAGCACATGCTCTCATTTATTAGTGGAATACCGGCGCAGTTGGCCGATTTGACGATGCCCTACGTGCCGGTAATAGGCTGAGATTCAATCTGCGCCAAGATGCCGCCCCCTCCCCTCTGCACACCCCTCTGCCTTGGGGCGACAATGACAAGATATATACTCTATTTAACATAATACCATTAATAAGAGTTAAATTATTCGCATTCGATTATTTTTATTCGTTTATTCGAGTTATTTCAATCGCGTTTTATATATTTGCGACATAAATTTAACCCCAAACATATAAGGTTATGAAAACAAAGAAAGAATCCTACATGATTGCCATCGTGAACGGTCAGGCAATCTCAGTGTGCAACGATGAGCGGCAGTTTGTGCCCATCAGACCGATTTGTGATGCACTCGGAGTGCGCTTTGAAGCGCAATATAACAAGATTCAAAATGACGATTTTTTGTCGTCAGTTATATCTCTGAGGGATATAACTGGAGCCGACGGAAAAGTTTATGAAATGGTCTGCCTGCCGTTGAAATATGTCTACGGATGGCTCTTCACCATCAACCCCAAGAACGTCTCGGATGAGGCTCGTCCGAACGTGATGAAGTTCCGCATGGAGTGCTACGATGTGCTCTACAACCATTTCTTCAGGACCATAAGGCGCAACACCGAGCAGAATGACGCGGAGAAAAGATGTCTTGACAACATTGAGAAGCTGGAGACGGCAGTTGCCGAAGCCAAGAACTTATTGAGGGAGGAGAAGCGGAGATTCCAGGAGATCCGCTCCGAACGCCTCGACGATACTCTTTCTTTACCTTTTGAAGATTGAGGGTTAAATTTCGACATGCGGTGTGCCGGAGAGCCGGCCACCGCATGTTTTTCAATATGACCACAGTTGAAACAATCGGCAGGCTGGGGCAACGCACGCTATCCGGGTTCATCGGAAGTATCCGCACCCTCTATGACGAGATAGTCACTCGCCTTGGCCTGGGAAATCACCGATTGGCCAAGCCTATTCTCCAACTCGACACGCGCAGCCTTGGCCACCTTGCCACCGCTCGCAGCCACCCGGATATTTTCCGGAAGTGTGGCGGGATTATGTTGCTTGGATATTGCGGTGGTAGAAGCCTCGGCCAGCATATTGAGGGCAATCTCCACATTCGTCATATTGTCGCGCAGGCTCTCCTTATGCAATCCCTTGAAGCCCTTATAATCTTTTGTCGACATGCCGCTCCATTGTTTCGTGATAATGTCCGTAAGCAAACCATACTGGCGTTCAGTGACCCCGCAACGCTTCCACTCATCCGTGAGGAGCTTGCGCACCTCGATGCCTTTCATACGCTGGTTAATCCACTCCTCCGAATACCCCAGCCGGCGGTAATCGTTGACGGCCTGCTGGATGGACAGTTCCGGGTCTTGGACCTGATCGAGGCGAGCGGAAGCCACCTGTGCCATCCACTGCTTGAACGGCTCGGCCTTGGGCGACGGGATGGACTGGATGATACGGAAAAGCTGCTGCTGGTCAGCCACATCGGTAAGGCGCATCTTACCATCGGCTGCAATAAGTTTCAAACGGTTACAATTTGTAACGGTTTCATTCCCCTCCTTTTTTAGGCGGCTTTTTAGGACTTTCCAATACGTAGCGGGATCGGTGCTGTCGGTAAGCACACTCACCACATCCACCACAGAAAAATACCACTTCTCCTGCTCTCCATCCCACACGGTGCGCACCTTCTGGTCGCAAAATATCTGAACCTTATTATGTTTAGCCATAGCGATAAAAATATAATCAAGACACAAAGTCCTTAACAAGTTTGTCAGAATTTGCAATGTGCAAAAATTGCACTATACATTGTTCAGCTGTCCATCGGGGCGGTGTCTACCCCTGTTGGCCGCGCGATGGCGAATCGTGATGAAACAGATATTTGGCTACAAAGTTGAATACCCCTATCACATTGGCAAGTGCCGTGGTAAGCAGCGTGATAAGCACAGCCTCAGTAAGCTCCAGCCAACCCAACCCACATAGAAAAACTATCACCAGCGCAACGAGCATATAGATGCACATGAACACGAATATCCGGGAACTGAAGGTCTTGCGCTGCTCCCTGTCTTGCCGCAGGTCCTTTAATGACTCGTCACGCTTTTCAACCTCCTTGGCCATGAGCGCACGTTCCAGATCCGGCACGCCGAGCACGAATGACTCGGCTCCGGTAGACTCCTCGCAAAGCCCATCATCGGTGGCGAGGCTACCCAACAGGTCTCTTGGATCGCTCTGCGACATAATCCACTATTTTTTTGTAGTAAAGCTCCGTCACCTCATCGGGAATCGGCTTGTTCATCCCCTCGATGTAGCAAACATCCCACGGTGTGCCCTTCTGGTGGGTGAGCGCAACCATGTCTGAATCGGACATCCTGTGATAACGCCTCCACACCATCTCGACAACAGCCTTGGCATCCTCATCATCCAATTCGGGAAATTCGTATACCGGCTCACACCTTGAATCATCCCATGTCATGATGACCGTCTTCTCCAAGATGGGGTTGCTCCTGTATTGCTTGAATGAATGGTACACATTCGGAATCACGGGGCCGTATTTCCAAGCCTCCACCTTGTCGAAACGTGGGTCCAACAACGATTTGTGATGTATTGCCAACGAAAATCCATGGGCTATATACACTCTCTTCATCAATCCGAGCTGTGTTATGCCCTTGCCTTCCCTCTTGGCTATCTCTATGAAATAGTTGGCTACAGCCAGCGCATTAGGTTTCCTGTTCATATCTTTGCGGTGTTCATCCTGATATATAATAAACGTTTATTATTTAAACTATATTTCGTCAACAACCATAATAATACCAAAAAGGCGCGGACGGCCATGGTGGCTGTCCGCGCCGGGGCCTGCCGTCCCCGTGGCAGGGCTTGTGTAATCCTCCATTATGGACGGGGACTATTGCTTTACTGTAACAGCGGATAGTCTTACAGACATATCCCTGAGTGCACAATTTAGAGTATCGAGTTCCATGGCGGTGAAACGGCAATGCTTGCCGTTGACGATACTGCCGTTGACACGTTGGGAGAGCCATGCTCTTGACTTCTTGAAATATTTACGCGCTATATATGAAAGGTTGAGCATCTCGCTGACCTCTTCAAGCTGGATCTTTATTGCATCCTCGCGTAGAGTTTCAATGTCTTCGGCCAACTTCGGCAAACGCGCACCCACAAATTCCTCGACCATCGTTTCTTCTTCTGGCGAGTGGCATTCACTTTTTATCTCATGAGCCAACCTTGTCACTTCGGGCGAGGTAGGGTTTGACTCCATCAGTTTTCCCAATTCATTCAATTTTGCCTGCAACATGTTATCTTGGTTTTAATTTTCACCGCCCGACTAAGCCGGGCGGTGATTAATTGTTAATCATTTTCAAGCTCTTTTAAGATCCTGTCAATCTCGTTCATCCTGTCGAGCAAGATATCAAGATCTCTTTCATACTTTTTGGGGTCCAGGATTTTAAAAGCCTCCAGGAGAGCCCTTGTCTCCATTCGTTTGCTGATGAGCTGTTTTTTCAATTCTCTCTTGTCCATAATTTTTATTGATTATAGGATTACAATGCAAAGATAATAAACAATGCGTTATTATGCAAATTTTCAAGCAAGTTTTTTCCAAGAAATACAAAAAAGTTAGTTGTCTTGTAGTTAAAAATTACCAAATTTTACTTAACTTTAACAATTGAAATTTTTAACTAATCTCGTATCATATGAAAAAGATTTTTACACTTTTAATGTTATGTGCATGTTTTAATATACATGCACAAGAAAACTCAGTTGATTCTATTGCTGCATTAGACAACTCCGAATATTCATTTGATGTCCCATCTGACAATCCTGACACCCATGAAACTTATTGTTTGATACTCGGTGTTTCAACAAATTTTTTCGGGATGGGCGATAAAGTGAATGTTCAAGTTGATTTCGGAGAAAAAACCAGTGCATGGAAAGGTGGTAACGAAAACTTCCTTGTAGATGATGCTGGTAAAAGAATCAAATTTAATTCCATGATAGATGCAATGAACTATCTGGCTAAATTCGGTTGGAAATTTATGGATGCTTATGCTATTTCTATCGGCAACAAACGAGTTTATCATTGGCTGATGAAAAAGAATATTGCATACGGAGAAGATGCTTCGGAAGGAATTAAACAAAAGAGAGACTTCGATAAGAATAAAGATAAAGAAAAGAAAGATAAGGTCAAATCTCAAGATTCCGACAATGGCCAATTTGACTCTATCTATCAATGATTTCTTAATTTTTTCAAAAATAATTTGCACGATTCAAAAATTAAACTTACCTTTGCAGTGCTAAATTACAAGAGCGAGAAATCGCTTCCGTTGAGTATCGGTTAATGCTCGGACATATATCGGGCTTTTTTTATGCCCATACATATATTCAGCTTCGGCTGTCATATCCACTTGAACTTGGCTCTTCGGAGTGATGCTCTTGTAGTTTAGCGACACGGATATGACAGCCGTTTCTGTCATTTAACAGCTAAACTACAAGAGCTATGCAGACAATTGCATCGAATGCCATGCCGGGGCTTCACGCCGGCAATGTACGCGGTCTTGGAGCCGCGAAATTCATTAGAGTCCTTAATTCATTTGTGGGTCTGAGACCCACAAATGCCGCCAAATCGACGGCCCTGCTCGTGGCCGCTGCCGCCGTCGGCGCGGCAATGGTGATCGTCGGAGTGGGCGCCGACATCAACCGGCTCACAGTCGCCGGCGCAGCCATCGCCCTCACCGCTGCCTTCACCCTCTGCGAGAAAGGAGGTGACTTATGAGTAAGCCCAAGGTCTCGCATATAGTAGCTCCATGCTCCATCTCCTGCGGCGCAGATCTTGCCGCCGTTATGGCTGGAGTATTTTCTAAAATTGGGGAAACAGAGGGAGCAGATTTTACTTTCGGATTTATTCAAGGTTACAGCAACGGCTTAGGTACAGCTGCCACTTTACTGTCTGACTCCAATGCTGCCCCCGAGGCTGTCGCCGCCATCCTGTCGGATGCGAAGGATGCGATCTTCGAGGCTTTTGAAAAAACTCTTTCCAAGGAAGGAGGTGAGTCATGATACAGGAAGATAAGATGAAGCTCAGCGACTGGCTCTGCCTCGACTATGTCGACAAGCTGAAGGTGCTTATCGATAACCCCTGGGGCGTGGCCGGCATTCATTACTCCGCTGCTCTGCTCGCTCAGTACCTTATCGACTTCCGGCCGGCCCACTTGTGCGAGAACCCGGAGACGAAAGATGGCGAAACCTCTACCGATATCATGGAGACCTTTGAGAGCACTTACGATTATGATATAAGCGGCGTCACCGAGTTTATGCTCCTGCTTGGCTACAAGCTCATTTGCAATGAGTGTAATCCTTGTTGGAACATGAAACATATCGATTCGCTCTAAGCCTGCGGGCGAAGCCTTGAGGCAAGGAAGATTGTTTCGGTCATAATTTGAAGACAACATTTTTTTACATTTTTATAAGGTGCCGGTGGCTCGTCGCGATGACGCGCCACCGGTTTTTCCTGTCTTTTTATATCGCCACTCCGGCATATATATTTGCACCGTAATAATTTTTGATATGGCTGTAACTCTTTACAATTCCAATCTCGGGTCTGTCTGTTTCGCTTCCGACCTGCGCCGCGTCCACTTCGAGGCTATAGGATTGGACTCCGTGCATATCGAGGTGAAGGTAGGTAACAACTCTATTCTCGATAATGTCTACTATACCGATGATGATTGGCTCATAACTCTCTACGACCTTGACCGGCTCATCGAGCCTCTCTTCGGGGATACGCTACGGGTGGTATCTCCAACGATTCTCGCCAACGGTGTCGATGTGCGCGCCGGAGACTCCCCTATCAAGGTGCTGCCATGCAGCAACGCCGTGGGCATGACTGCCCAGGAATATGTCGACAACTTCTTTCTCACCACCATGCGCCACACCAAGGAGACCGCGCCGGGGCGGCGTGAGCTGCTCTCCTTCTACAACTCCGGTGGCCGCGCCTTCAAGGTGCATGCCACGTATCTTAAAGATATGCGCATCAACACCCGCACTTTCTCCATCGACCCCTGTATAGTCGGAGCCGTGATGACTCAGAACGTATCTCCGTCACTGTTTGCCGACGAGTCGAAGGGCACGCTTATCTCCTATGTGGTGCAGTGCGGCAAACGCCGCCAGCAATACCGTGTGTCGCGACACCTCCACAAGCCGGATCCGGTGTTTATATTCCGCAATTGCTTCGGCGCGTGGGAGACGGTGGCTCTCTACGGCACCAAGGAGCAGGACCCCGATTTCACCAGGTCAACGGCCAAGGCCGATGGCAAGATGCTGCTTTATGATGTGAAGATGACCATGCTCTACAAGTCGCTTTCGGGCAAGCTCCGCCACGGGTCTCTCGCGCTCATGAACGACCTCGCTCTATCAAAATCGGTATTCCTGCTCCGCGATGACGGCACCACCGGCGACGCGGTGGTGATTACTGACTGCGACCTGAAGGCCAATTTCGACGATGAGCTGCAGGAGGTGTCGTTCACATGGCGACGCGCCGACGAGTATTCCGACCGCGTGCCTGACTACAGGCCTCCGCGCATATTTGACGAGCATTTCACTGTGGAGTTCGACTGATCAAAATTTTCATTTATGGCAAATCACAAGATACATATCAAGGATGCGATTGCATTGCTCGAGAGCGGCAAGCGCGTTAACCTGCGGGTATGGAAGCTCTCTACAGGCGACATCATAGATTATCGCGACGTGGTCTGCATCGGCGGCCATTGGCGCGGCGGCACTCACCGCATCATGCTCCCTTACAGCGGACTGGTGCGCGAGTTTCGTGATATTACACTGTTCGAAATCAATGGAATGGAAATATACAGATGAAAAATCAACCAGACTTTAAGCAGGAGCGTCTCCGCTCCTACCACCTCCCCACAGAGGTGATGGATGTGGCCGGCTCGGCCAAGATGGCCATGAGCACGGTGGCCGATTCGGCCGGCACTTTCGATGAGGATGGCTTCGGCATCCAGGAACGCCCGGTGCCGGGCTATGAACGCAGCTTCCGCTACATTCCGTTCGGCATCGACGACCTCCTCCCCTATCATCTTATCCACACGATCATGGGCGATGAGATCATGAGCCAGAACCTCTTTTTCAACGCCCTCACCACCTATGGCGAGGGGCTGCGCTATGTCGATATCCTCACGCGCCGGCCTGCCGGGCGTGTCTGCCATGCCGACCCGGTGACCGGCCGGCAGACGACTTCCGACATCGGCCGCTTCGCCATCAACAATTCCCTCAAGGAGTTCTTTCTCGAGCAGGCCACCGACATGAAGTTTTTCTTCTTCGCGGTGGCAGTGATAATACTCAACCGCGACGGCACGCAGATCGTGCAGATCCGCCACAAGGAGGCGGAGCATTGCCGCTTCGAGAAGGCTGACTCCAAGGGACGTATCAACCATGTGTTCTACGCCAACTGGCGCAAGACCGACGGCAATCTCCGCAAGAAGGATGTGGAGGTGCTGACGCTGCTCGATGAGAAGAACCCCCTCGGACACCTCGAGGTGCTGATGGGCCGCGCCCCGGGTGCCGACGGTGAGGTGAGGCAGCGTTCCAACCAGCGCAAGTTTGCAGTGGTGATGCGATTCCCCACTCCGGGCCAGCGTTATTATCCGGCTCCTTACTACACGTCGATCTTCCGGGGCGACTGGTTCGACCTCAAGCGGCTTATCGGCAAGGGCAAGAAGGCGAAGATACGCAATCATGCCGGCGTGAAGTATCACGTGGAGATCGACAAGCAGTATTGGGACAATATCATAATCGAGGAGAATATCATAGACCCGGTGGAGATAAAGGAGCGCATAAAGAAGGAGCGCGAGAATATCCGCGATTTCGTGACCGGCATAGAGAACTCCGGCAAGATGTGGATCACGGGCTGTTACACCTCGCCCGATGGCAAGGAGCAGCACCTTGTGCGCATCAACGTGATCGACACCTCGAAGGAGGGTGGCGACTGGAGCGACGATATCAATGAGGCGGCCAACATGATTTGCTATGGCACCAACATCCACCCTAATCTCGTGGGTGCGTCGCCGGGCAAGAGCAACAACAACAATTCCGGCTCTGACAAGCGTGAGCTTTTCACGCTCAAGCAGTGTCTCGAGACTGCATTCCGCGACATGCTCGCCAAGGTGCACCAGCTCGTTATCTATTTCAACGGCTGGCAGGATGCGGTGCAGCCGGAGGTGCCTATCATCTTGCTTACGACCCTCGATAAGAACACTGACGCGAAGAAGGTGCTGCCGGACGGCCGGACCTCTGACCCCAATGAATAACCAACTTTCTATCTGATTATGAATATTTCTCAGGAAGTTTTTCAATATTTCAATTCGTCGGCGGCCAATCCTGTCGGCTACGGCATTTTCCCTCTGGTGGAGTCGGAAATATATATGGCCAACGCGTTCGTGCGAACTCTGATGGGCGACAGGCTCTTCAATCTGCTCGAGGACTTGCCTCCGGCTTTCGACGTGACCGACGGCGATATCCGCCTTCCGGTGGCCGCTGCAAGGTTCATTTGCATATCGGCCTACGACTGGGCTATCCCGCATCTCGATCTCGTGCTTACCAACGACGGCTTCGGCGTGGTGAGCAATGACAACCTCACCCCGGCTTCTGCCGAGCGTGTGGAGCGTCTGCGCAAGCATGTCAAGGCTCAGGCTGATGACGCGCTCGATGAGCTGATTGATGCGCTGCGCTTCTGCGATGAGTGGCGCACATCGCCGCTCTCGCGCCCCTGGTTCGACTCTTTCTTCTGGCGAGGTTCACTCGCCGCCGAACTCGGCTGCACCGAGCCTCACCGCTCGGCCCTGGTGCCGCTCCGCTCTGCCATTGCCGGCGCGGAGACTGAATTGCGCAATCATCTGTCGCCGGAGTTTGTCGATGAGCTGCTATCCTCTATCAGATGCGCGGTGAAGTCCGCTTCATATGAGATCTGCTGCACCATGTGCCGCCGCTTCATCGCGGCGCGTGTCGCCGGCAATCCGAAGCAGGCCTCCGACATGCTGCGCTCTCTTTTCAGCTTCCTCGATGCCAACCTCGAGGAGTTCCCCACTTACCGCGAGTCAAAGGCTTATGCTGCCAACCATTTCACACCTTATGAAAACAAGAAGTATGATTCGTGCTACTTTTTCGGGTACTGAAGCCCGGCTCTCGCTGCCGTCGTCGTGGGCGCAGCTCGAGGAGCATGAATTGCTCGCCATGTACAAGGCCATGGCCGCAAGTCCGCTCGACGATGTGCGCCTCATTGGGCTGCGCGTGCTCGCCGGCATCAGGTTCGACCATCGGCGTGACTCCGGAGGTGAGGTGTTTTACTCTATGCCGGTGAAGCACTCCGACGGCAAGGTGAGGCGAATGGTATTCTATCTCAAGCCGGAGGTGATAGGCTCTATAATGTCGGAGCTCGACTGGATGCGCGAACCGGGCACGGAGCCGGTACGGTTGCCGCGCTTGGGCCGACATGCTGCCGTCGACGCGAGGCTGCGCAATCTTCCTTTCGGTGATTACCTGCTCGTGGAGAATCTTTACCAGGGCTTCGTGCAGTCGCGCAACGCCGCCGCTCTCGCCAAGGCGGCACGCATCCTTTATCCCGGATATCGGGGCGGCAAGTTCGGACGCGTGCAGGTGATCAATATGCTCAATTGGCTGCTTCAGGTCAAGGCTCTTTTCTCGGCGAGGTTTCCCAATTTCTTCAAGCCGGCTGTCGATGACGGCGGTGAGTCTTCTATCGAGGATATCTACAACAACCAGATACGCGCTCTCACCGGCGGTGATATCACCAAGGAGGAGCAGGTGAAGAGCATCGACTGCTGGCGTGCCCTCACCGAACTCGACTTCAAGGCCAGGGAGGCGGAGGAGCTGAGACAGGAACAGGCTAAATATCGTAACAAGTAATCATGGACGCTATTCATTTTTTCGATTCGGAGAAGTATTTCTCCAAGCTGTGCACCGACAACAGGCTCGCGCAGGAGCATGGGTTTCATTTCTGCACGTGCTCCGGCATCGGTGACTTGCAGGGGCCTCTCTCGGAGTTCCGCAACAAGGCTGCGTTTTTCTGTCTCGATGATGTCAACGACGGTTCGCTGGTGCGGGGCAAGAACGGTGGCTGGTTCAAGAACCGCACCTTCACGGTCTTCCTGATGCACCGTTACGACGGTTCGCTCCGGGACCGCGCGGCGAAGCTCGCCATCTGCCGCGACCTGTTCCGCCAGCTCATAAGCCGGATGCTCGTTGACCAGGAGGATATGAGCAATGAGCTTGTGTATCTTCAGACTGAGAATGTGATGTGCAGCGAACTCGGCCAGCATTTCTTGAGTGGCTGCACCGGGTTGTATTTCATGGTCGATGTGGCGGAGCCTATCGACCTGGTTTTTGACGGTAAGGAATGGCTCAAGTGAATAATCAGGTATCGGCCGATGTAGATCTCTATGTAGATGAATGGACGCGCGTGATGCTCGACATTTGGAAGGAGAAGGTGGAGCGGCTGCGCATCATCCGGTCCGGCGCGTTTCATGAGTCATTCAGATCGGCAATTCAGGATGTGGAGCAGGGAAAAACCATCACGATGCGTTTCCTCTCTTATGGTCTATTTCAGGCGCATGGAAGCGGCTATGGATATTCTCGCGACAACGGGGGTGATCTTCCTTTTCTCGACAAGGATTATCGCCACCGGCACCGCCTCGATGTGAGGCGGCGTGTCGGCCCGGCATGGGGTGGTTATCTCTCGAGCGGCAAACCGCGCAAGAGACGCGACTGGTTCTCTAAGAAGCTCTATATGTCGGTAATGGCCATGAAGGAGGATCTCGCCCGGATCGGGGCCGACAATCTGAGCAAGGTGCTCTGCGAGGCTCTCGACAACGTGGAGTCCACATACACTCTTTAGCGGCTCGCGTGTCTTTTTATCTGCGTGGCGGCACGCTTATCTTTGCATCAAAATTTTTCTGTCATGCCTTACACTAACCCGGTGGAGATACCCACCCTCAAAACGGAGATCGAGAAGTTCAAGGCGATTGCCGACGAAGCGGCCATATCGCCAGTGGTGCTCGGCAATCTGCTTTATCAGTTAGCCTCGCACATCAACAAGGCAGCTGCCGCATTCGGCGTGCCTCCCAACATACCCTATGCCGAGACCTTCGCTTTGCAGGTGCTCGAGAATGCTGTGAAGCTGAAGTTCACATATCGCCAGCCTGACGGCTACGACAAGTTCCCGGAGCTGACGATACCGTTGGCCAGCGAAGCAAAGGGACTCGCCGGACTCATGAGCCCTGATGACAAGCGCATGCTCGGCATTGTGGCCAACCTCGCGCAGAGCATGCAGGCAGGAGGCGATGATAGCTTCATCTGGGCGGAGGGACTGCGCGACTGGTTCAATGACAGCAACGACATTGAGAATTTCAATGCATTATATGCGGAGCTGAAGAATTGCGAGTTCGAGTTGGACGACCTTATCAACCCGGGCTATTACAGGATGCCGGACGGCATGATCGTTATCGTGTCGGCATCGGCCTCTGAGAAGGTGAACAATACCACTGCGCGTTGGAGTGTGACGCAGACCCAAATCGCCCACGATGGCCTCAGGACCCGCACTGCTTCTGTCACGAAGTCAGGCAGGCAAACCACCATCGGCATTTGGTCGGAATGGCATGGTATGGAGTCGGAGTCGAGCCTATGGATAGAGTTCGGGGGAATGGTCAGCGACGTTACCGTGGCGCAGGCCTCGACTGCGCATCTTTCCACGGACTCCGGTTGCACGGTTGTGTTCGACACGGAAAACGGGCGGTTCTTGATTCAGGTGGGAAGCGGTGGAATCACGGCAGGTGGCGGCACGACGGACAAGTATTACGGCAATTGGCCCGATGCCGTCAAGTTTGGGGAGATGCAGGATGGAGACTGGAAACCCAAGGCCGGAATCCTCTATGTCAGCGCAGACAATGTGCCATATCGTTGGGACGGCTCCTCGCTCGTGTCCATGGTGCCGGAGGGCTATGGTGAGCTTAAGGCTACGCTCGACACGCTCGTGAAGGAATGCAAGACGCTCAGATTTCAGATGGATCATATCTTGGAGGTGTTCGAGAAGAATGGGTGGTAATCTGTCTATATTAATTTGACCATATAGTTATGGAAGAAAGAAACAGGATATATTACAAATCTGACTTTGACTTCATTATCAATATCGGGGGGCTGGCCAACAATGTGGAGGGAGCGGCTGATCTCGACTTCGATGGCGTCGTGCAATCGGAACTGCGCGGCGGCAAGGGATTCAGGTTCTCACGTGTGGGCAACGTTTGGGTCAACTGCGTGAAAGCGGAGCAGGGAGCCTCGCCCCGCTGCGCCAAGGGGATGGCCGTCCGCGTGACTTGCGACAGCCATTCATTGCCGCCCGGTCCACTCTCTCTCGAGCTGACGGTGCACTTCCCCGACAATGCCTATCCCGACGGCTGCCGCAAGCAAGTCTGCCGGCACCCATTGCCTATCGAGCTCGTGGCCGGAGAATGCGATTGCAACACCGGCTCGCCCTCCTCCATCGCCGTCACGCTGCCCTATGTATGGGCTTCTGCCTACGAGCTGGCGGCGGCCAACGGCTATGATGGGACACGCGAGGAATACAACACGGCCCTCGCATCGATGCCTGGCGCGGTGCAAAAGGTCAAGGACGCACTGTCCAAGCTCGAGCAGGCAGGGGGGACAATGCAAGGCCCGGTCAAGGTCATCGACTACGACCCCGAATCGGGGACGATACATATATAAACAAACCAACACATTAACTTTTTAAAACAAAATCAAATGGCAGATTTGATGTTTACGAAACTTGTCATCGATGGCAAGTCGTATGCGATTCCGGAGGCAACGACGGAGCAAAAGGGTCTCATGACCCCCGAGATGGTGACTAAGGTGAATGACCTCGCAGCTGCACAGGAAGGGAGCATCACTGAGTCTCAGGTCAAGACGATAGCCGACAAGGCCGCAAGTGACGCACTTGATGTTTTCGCCACAAAGGTCAGCGATGACAAGGTAGTCAACACGTTCAAGGAGATTGTGGACTATGTGGCCGAGAACAAGGCCGGCTCAGCCGACATGATTGCCGACATAACGAAGCTGAAGGCCGACGTGGCCGACCGCGTGGTCAAGGAGACCGGCAAGGGACTCTCGGCCAACGACTACTCTAACGAGGAGAAAAAGAAAGTGGCCGACGCAGCGACCAAGCTCGCCGGCATGGCCGAGGGAGCGACACGTGTGACCTGCAGCTACGACTCGGCCACCCAGACGCTCACATTTGCGGGCCTCGCATCACCCACGGCATAAGTCCAATCCGGGCGACCCTCAATTTGACAGTCAGGCGGCGGGTGGGCTTGCGCCCGCTCTCCGCACAGATATAAAAAAGATAAGAATATGGCAGACCCCAAGACATTACAGAAGATAGACATAGACGGCCTTAAACTGGAAGTGCAGAAGTGCTGGGAGCAGCTCGGCATCTCCAAGAATTATATGCTCGCACTGCTTGGTCGCGACGAGTATACACCGGTGCTGGATGCCATGCCGCTGTCGAAAACGCTTTACTATACCGACCCGGCGAGCGGCAACAAGGCACTCTTTCATCCGGGGCAGTTCGTGGTATGGCCGGACGAGAAGGCGATGTTCGGCCACCTCGGCTTCGGCATCGTGGTGAGCGTCGACACTCGCGCCAACGGCGAGCCGTTTTGCGTGTGGTGGCTCTATCTCGAGCAGATGTTGCGCGACATAGTGACGTTGAAGTCCACGCTTAAGACGGAGCTTGCAGACCTAACAAACAAGTTTCAGGACTATGTGACTACCAACACGGAGCAGACCCTGACCGGCACCAAGACGTTCACCAACCAAGTGCGCATAGGGTCGAACATAGCGTTCTGCCATGCCGACACGACTTCGGGCGTGTACATGGTCGGGAATGCCAACGGGGGGATCGCCTTAAATGCCCACCGCGACTGGATCTTCACCGCCACACTCGCCTCACTCTCTGAAACGGGGAGGTTCACCGCCAAGCAACTTAAATCAGAGGCCGCGCAAGGCACCGCCCCCATAGAGGTGACATCCTCAACCCGTTGCGCCAACCTCAACGCCGACCTGCTTGACGGATTGCACTCCGGGGCGTTCGCCCGTGGCGACGCGGACGCGGCCACTGACCTCGACAAGGTGAACGGCGTGGGCGTGATGAGCAATCCGGCCAACGCTAACGCCTCCTCGGAGCGGCATTACCCGATAGACGAGGCCGGCATGTTGGTCTACGGCAACGCGGCCTACAACTCCGCTTGTCAGATTTATGGCTCGTACATCTCCAACCGCTGGTTCGCACGAGGCGGAGGTGCAGCCGACGGCAAGACGGAATGGAAGGAGTTCGTATTCACCGACACCATCGCCCGTCTTGAGGAGGAGATACAAAATCTCTCGGCAAGACTGACCAACCTAACTGATACGGTGAACCGTTGGCATCCAACCTTCGTAGGCCCGGTAACGCCGGGAGGTGACTTTGAAGTTGAAACTCAACCATGACAAGTAAGGAATTATGGACTGGATAGCACTGATACAGACACTCGGCGGCATTTTCAGCGGTCTCGGCTTGGGGATGTTCACGAAATCCGGACGCATCAAGATGCAGGCCGAGGCGCATGCCAAGACCGTCGAGGCTTATGAGATGCAGCTGGAGTCGCAGCGCGAGGGTTACGAGGCACGTCTCGACATGCTGACCAAGGCGGCCAAGGAACGGAATAAAATCGAGGTGGAGAACGCTATGCGCATCTCTGAGCTGAATCATGCCCTCAACGATAAGACCGACCGCATACGTAAGCTCACCGACGATGTGTATGACTCACAGCAGGAACTCAACCGCGCCAACGAACGCATCATTGAACTTACAAGAGACCTCGAGGAGGCAATCCGAAAAGCCGAACGCCTCGAGCTGATACGCTGCCACCGATTCGACTGCGGAGACCGCCTCCCTTCCGAACTCGTGGAGAAGCTCCGCAACCTACCCAACAGGGAGAACCTCACCGCCGGCAACTGAAAAGCCCCGGAGCGGTCAGCTTCGGGGCGGTAGGAGAAAGGGGTGCAATTAATTTTAAGTTCAGGCTCTATTTTCGCCTATGCAACTCAAATTTAGCAAATTTTGTAAAATTAAGCAAATCATAAGTTTTTAATTTGACACAATCATGAAAAGGAAAGCTAAGATTGACACTATTATGATTCATTGCACGGCCACGCCTCCGCGTCGTGAGGTCTCTGTGGCTGAGCTTGACCGTTGGCATAAGGCTGAGCGTTTCGAACCGTATGTGAAGCCGGACGGCTCCAAGGTCTATGCAGGCTATCATCTGCTCGTGCATATCGACGGCTCTTATGAGCGCATCCGTCCGGATGACCAGCGCGGCCAGCATTGCCCTCAGCAGGATATGAATAACCGTGCTGTGGCCATCTGCTATGTGGGTGGCGTCGACATCAACAACAAGCCGTGCGACACTCGCACCGAGGCACAGAAGCGGACGTTGCTCTCGCTGGTGCGCACCATGAAGGCGCGTTACCCCGGTGCGCAGGTGATAGGACACCGCGACATTGCCCCGAAGGCTTGCCCGAGTTTCAACGCCAAGCAAGAATACAGGGAGGTATGAGAGGGGAACGTGACAAAAGCTGGGACTTGATTCTCACTTACCTTATCGGGCTTATCCTGATAATGGTGCTCGGCTGCCTAACTTTCAGCTGCACGCGCAAGGTGTATGTGCCGGTGGAGAATGTACGCACTGAGTATCGCGACCATGACCGCAACAGTGTCAGGATAGACTCGGTGATCGAGGCCGACACGAGGCTCATCTACATCAACGGCGACACTGTACGTGACTACCGCACGCGCTGGCGCGAGCGCATACGCGAAGTGCATGACACAGTGAAGGAGGAGCAACAAGTCACGGTGACGAAGACTAAGACCGTGACTGTCGAGGTGAAGCGGAAGCCTACTGTATGGCAGCGCATCAAGGAAAGCACCGGAGCAGTGGCAATCGGCCTGATGCTCATTGCCGCAGCTCTATGGCTAACACGCCGCATCAACATTTTCAAGAAGTAGAGTTTCATGTGTTTCATGGTAATTTTGGTTAGACTATTTTTTCGTTAGTTCATTTTCACCCAGCGGTGGCCGTCGAGATGACGTCCACCGTTTTTTTGCAAAAAACCAAAACTTAACTAAAATATGCACCTATTATCAAATTTTAATATTTAAACTACGTTATAATATAAAGGAAAAGCTATGTGGTTATCAAATATGGTTAAATATACGATTCGCTTCATGGAAAATGGGGTATCCATTTTTCGCAAGGCCGTGAGGGGTTCATACACTATGTCTCCCCGCGTCAGACAATATGTGCAGGATCTGGCTCATACTCAAAGCGGTCCTATGACCGACAAAGAGAATCTTATGTCAGACAGAAGAGCCATCGCAAGAGACGTTAACATAGCTTTCGAAAAATTGAAGTGATATGGCCACAAGAAATGACCGCTTCATTCTAAAGATATGGCCCGTGAGGGCGGCTACTTCATAATAAACAATATTTAAATGAACTCTTCCCCCGGTAAGCAGCCGGGGGATTTTTTTTGCAACTTTATTTGCAAATTTCATTTTTTAAACTTATCTTTGCAGTGCATTCCACATATAAGACAGGCGGTAGAGTCCGCCATATCACCATGACGGATATTTTTGTATCCTGTCATGTCCGGCATAGAAGTTCCGTCCCGTGCGGTGCGTTAATGCGCCCGCTGCCTGTTTCAGGTGGAAGACAACGGGGAGCGGAACTTTTCTTATTTCCCGGACTGACTTTATGTTAAACTCATCTAAATGCATTCCACGATGAAGAATTACAACGAGAGTCTCCACGCTCTGAAGGTGGAACACAAGAGAGCCAATGTCAAGATCTGCAACGAGCGCGACCGCCGGCTCAAAGAAGTCAAGAAGCTCATCATCGCCATCAAGGTACACGACCTCTCCGGCCAGTCAGAACAAACCCTCCGCGAACTGCTCGTGATGATCCGTAAGGAAGCCGAACGCCGACTACGGAAGCAACACCGCACTTACGTGTGGCGACAACGCGAACTACTCCGCCAGATGACCGAACTTTCTCAGTAACCTTTAAAAACTGTATCATCATGGTCTTTGCTCTTCCTACATGGATTTCGGTTATAGTGATAATCGGTTTCCTCTTGTACCTTACAAGAGGTATATGGCCTGTTTTATGGAATATGTTATTAACTTTATTGGCAATCGCGTTTGTTATAATCATATTCCCATTTTCACTCATTCGAGATTTAATATATCGTTTTATTCTACATCGTGCCGTCAATTCGAGGTTCACGACATATGGGCCTGACGACAAACAACGTATCGAACGAAAGCGATTGGAAAGGAAAGAGGAAAGAAGATTGAGAATGGAGAGCGTCGCCCAATTTAAAGCAGACAGGCTCGAAAGGAAACGCCTCAGAAAAGAGGAAAAAGCGCGTTTGCGTATGGAACGCAAGTTGGGAAGTTTCTAAAAATCTCAATGGCCCGGTGACAAGTGTTGCCGGGCTGTCTTTTTATCTCTGTATTACGATTATTTTTTGCAACTTTTCTTGCAAATTTCATTTTTTAAACTTATCTTTGCAGTGCATAACACAAATACGAAAGGCGGTTGAATCCGCCATATCACCATGACGGATATTTTTGTATCCTGTCATGCCCGGCATAGAAGTTCCGTCCCATGTGGAGCGTTAATGCGCCCACGGCCTTTCGTAGGTGTTATGCAATGGGGAGCGGAACTTTTTTCATTTAATAATCAACTTATTGTTTAACTCATCTAAACGCATAACACGATGAAGAATTACAACGAGAGTCTCCACGCTCTGAAGGTGGAACACAAGAGAGCCAATGTCGAAATCTGCAACGAGCGCGACCGCCGGCTCAATGAAGTCAAGAAACTCATCATCGCCATCAAGGTCTACGACCTCTCCGGCCAGTCCGAACAAACCCTCCGAGAGTTGCTCGTGATAATCCGTAAGGAGGCCGAACGCCGCCTCCGAAAGCAACACCGCACTTACGTGTGGCGTCAACGCGAACTCCTCCGCCAGATGACCGAACTTTCTCAGTAACCTTTAAAAATCTTTATCTATGGGATCAATTGCTATATTTTGGATTACAGTTGCCATAATCATGTCAATATTTGGTTGGTTCAGAAGACATGACTCCATTATCTTTGCAATATTGGGCATGGTTTTTATCGCGATTATATGGATTGTAGCATTGCCGTTTGTGCTCATACGAGACTTCATATATCGAGTAATTCTCGACCGCACTGTCTACACCGGCTACACTTTCCTCAAACCGAGGAATGCCCGGGAGCGACGAATCAAGGCCTGGATTAAAAGGACGCGAGAAAATAAGAAAAGGCAGGAGATGATAGAGTGGCAGAGGCGAGAGGATAAAAGGAGAATGGAAGAAAATCTCGCATTAATGCAAGAAGAATGGCGCAAAGAAAAAGAGTGGCGCGGATTCTAAGCCATGCAGCCCGGTGACAAGTGTTGCCGGGCTGTCTTTTTATATTGATATATGCGCGGCTATCTTTGTGCAATTTAATTTGCACATCATGAATTACCAACAAACAGCCGAAGTCGTTCTCAAGGTGAACGACAAAGATCATAAACAGAAGTTTGAGGATGCAATCAAACGACAAGAGGAACTTCGCAAGAAGTTCGAAACTGCCACACGTGCCGGCGACCACGCCGCCGTCGACAAAATTGCAAAGGAACTCAACAAAGTAAACAGGGAGATTGCTAACATGCAGACGAATGCCTCAAACATCCGGGCTGCAATGAAAAGACTCGATGAAGCTTCTCCCAAGGAACTGAAAAAGACAATCAAACTCATTAACGATGAACTTAACTCCGGCCGAGTTGAACGAGGTTCAAAAGAGTGGAACGACTATGTTGAAGCCCTCCGCAAGGCCAAGGAGGAAATGCAGTCGCTGAATGAGGAGATGGACGTACAGGAGTCCGGTTTCAAAAAATTCATGAATACACTAAAGGATTGGCAAACCTTATTAGTGGGCACATTCATAGGAGGGGACATCATGAGCTTCGGCAAGGATGCAGTAGATGCCTTCGCCGCCATGGAGCAGGAGGAGGCCAATGTCCGCAAGTTTACCGGCCTCACCGAAGAGCAAGTCGCGTCGCTCAACGAGGAGTTCAAGAAGATGGACACACGAACCTCCCGCGAGGAACTGAACCAGCTCGCCCAGGAAGCCGGACGTCTCGGCAAGACTGCCCCCGATGAGATCCTCGGCTTCGTAAAGGCCGCCGACAAAATCAACGTGGCTCTCGATGATCTCGGCGAGGGCGCGACCCTCACGCTCTCAAAGCTCACAGGAATTTTCGGTGATGAACAGCGTCTTGGCACTGAGAAGTCACTGTTGGCCGTAGGTTCGGTAATCAATGAGCTGTCGCAAAACTGTGCCGCCTCCGCCCCATATCTCGCAGACTTCAGTCAGAGGCTCGCCGGCGCCGGGGCACAGGCCGGAATGTCGGTGCAGCAGATTATGGCGTTCGGCGCGGTGCTCGACTCCAACGGCCAGTCGGCCGAAGTCTCGGCCACCGCCCTCTCGCAGCTCATCATGAAGCTATACCAGGACCCGGCAAAGTTCGCCAAGACCGCAGGTCTCGATGTCAAGGAGTTCACCGAACTGCTGAAGAAGGATGCCAACGCAGCCATCATCGCGCTTCTCGATTCCCTCAACAAGATGGGAGGCCTCGACCAAATCGCCCCGGCATTGGAGAAGATGGGTCTCACCGGCGACGGAGCGGCCAAGGTAATGGCCACACTCGCCGGCAACCTCGACACACTGCGCCAACGCCAGCAGGAAGCCAACACGGCATTCGCCGAAGCAACATCCATCGACAAGGAATTTGCCGTGCAAAACGAGACGGTGGAAGCGCAGCTCGAAAAGATGCAGAAGGAATACAAGGAGATTATAATCACCCTCGGCAAGGAACTCCTGCCGGTGATGAAATTCTGCACCAGCGCAGCCGTGATGTTCATGAAAGTGCTAACTGAAATCACCGTATTCGCATCTAAGCACAAAGTGGCAATCATTTCTCTAATTGCTACCTATACGGCTTACCAAATCGCAATGCATACTGTCATCGTCAAAGAGAAGTTACTTGCTGCTCAAACAGTAATTCTGACTGCATTACAGAAAACAAAAGCTTTGGGAATCCAAATTTTGGCAATGGCTCACGCCTTATTAACTGGAAATGTCAATAAACTTTCACAAGCATATAAAATATTTTCATATTTACTAAAAACAACACCATGGGGTTTGGCAATTGCCAGTATAGGAGGTCTAATTACAGCCTTATCACTCCTTAAAACCAAGTATGACCGCGTATCAGAATCTCAGAAAGCACTCAAAAAGATTAAGGATGAAGCGGCCAAGAATGCACAAGAAGAAATAGTTAACATAAACGCTCTTGTGGCCGCAGCAAGAAACGAAAAACTTTCGCTCGATGAGAGACAGAAAGCCATCAACGAACTAAACCGGATTATCCCCGATTACAACGCCCAGCTCGACAAGACCACCGGCAAGTATATCGAAAACAAAAAAGCCCTCGATGATTATATCAAATCTCTGATTCACCAATATGAAGTGGAGGGGGCGAAGACTAAACTCCAGGAACTCGGGAAGAAGAAGGCTGAGATTAAATCAAATATCAAGGCTGCCGAAAAAGAAAAGGAAGTGATCGAGGAGGATATAGCAACCACCTCTGCCAATACGACCCCCAAAACATCAGGAGGTGCAAACATGCCTTCCGCTTCCTTAGGTGCAATCGGCAAGTCAGGTCAGCTCCAAGGGGTCACTTCAAAAATATCAAAGCTCAACGACGAACTCCAACGCACCGTTGACCTCGAAAAGGACATTACCGAAGTGTATGGCAATGATATCCAAAAATCTGTTGTCAAAAATATTCAGGATATCCCCACCGGAGGGACCGGCTCTGATGACGAGCCAGCCATAACCTACACTCCAACAAACAGCGGTCTGACAAAGTCGCAGGAGAAGGAGCAGCGCAAGGCGGAAGCCGCAGCACGCAAGGCCGCTGCCGCTGCCAAGAAGGCTCTCGACGAGCAGCTGAAGGCGGAGCGTGCCGCAAGAGACAAGCAGCTCGCCGAGAATGAGGACGCGTATCAGGATGACGAAATATCTTACGCCAAGTATATGGCCAATAAGGATAAGATCCAACTCAAATATCTGGAGTCGGCTATGGCCGTACTTCAAAAAAAGGGTCTCACCGATACCGCCCAATATGCCGACTTGCTAAAGAAGCATGAGGAACTTCAGGGAGCAGCCATCAAGCGAGTAAAGGATATCCAACTTAAGGAACTTAAAGCTGCATACAACACCGAGTCTGCGGCCAACCAGGTTGCATACAATCTCGGCGAGAAGTCTTATCTCGATTATATCGACAATAAGCGCACGCTCGATCAGAACTATCTCGCCGACCGTATCCGCATTTATGAGGAGGCCGGACTGACCGAAACCGAGGAATATGCACAGATCCTAAAGGAAAAGGCCGACGCGGAGACAAAAGCCCTCGAGAACCAACGCAAGAAGAATCTCAAGATTCTTCAGAATGAATACAACGAACGCACCGACATGGTGACCGAAGCTCTGTTCGACCCCAATTCTCCGATATTCGGCAACCAACGGGCATACAATCAGGCACTCCTCGAGGAGGATGTGCGCTACCTCACCGAGAAACGAGACCTGTTTGCCAAGGATTCAGAGGAGTGGATAGCCGCCAACAACGAACTGAACGACCGCATCAACAAGGACCAGCTCGACAAGAAGAAGGAAGCCCACGAGATGCTGCTGCAATATTCCAAGGAGTATCGCGAGAAAGACCGCGCCGGCCGATTGAAGGCCGAACTCGACTTGCTCGCCGAACTCCATAAGCAGGGACTAATCTCCGAGGAGGCATACCAGGAGGCGGTCGCCAAAATCAAGAAACATTATCGCGATGAAGAGAATGATGATCGCAAGAAGAACTCCGAGGGCATCAAGACCGAATATAACGATATGGTCAATAACCTCCATGATTCTTTCAAGAATCTTTTTGAGAGCCTGAAAGAGGGAGGCGGCAACATGTGGAACAACATTGCCGAAGCTGCCACCGCGGCGTTCGCTGTGATGTCTGCCGCAATGTCTGCATATTCGGCTTACACCGATGCAGAACGTGACCTCGAGCTCGCAAAGGTGGAGAAGCGTTACGACAAGGAGATTGCAGCCGCCGGCAAGAACACCAAGAAGAAGGAGAAGCTCGAAAAGCAGAAGGAGGAGGAGACCGCCAAGATCAAGAAAAAGTATCTCAAGAAGTCGCAGAAGATTGAGATTGCTCAAGCCATTGCATCGACTGCCTTGGCGGCCATAAACTCATATGCTTCGGCTGCAGAGGAAAACTGGATTTTAGGTGCTGTGGCCGCCGCGCTCGCCACTGCCGCCGGCGCGGTGCAGATCGCCACCATCAAGAAGCAGCATCAGGCGGAGGCCGAAGGATATTATGAGGGCGGTTTCACCGGCGGCCGCGATTACCGCAAGGAGGCCGGGGTGGTGCACGGAGGGGAGTTCGTGGCCAACCATAACGCGGTCAACAACCCCAACCTCATGCCGGTGCTACGGCTTATCGACTATGCGCAGCGCAATAACACCGTCGGCTCCCTTACAGCCGAGGACGTCAGCAACGCTATCGGCCAGGGACGTGGGGTGAGCGCGAGAGGGGAGGTGGCACGCGCCGCCACGCCACCTACCATCATCACCAACTCTATCGACACCTCCGCGCTCGACCGTCTGAACGACCGCCTTGACCAAGGCATCGAGGCGCACATGATTATGGATGGCGAACAGGGTGCATACCGCAAGATGAAACATTACGAACAACTTCTCAACAACCCCAGACGATGACTGAACTATTTCTCGACGGCAAGCCTGCCGTTATCTCCCAATCGGCAAGTTTCAAGCTGACCATGGAGAATTTCTATTTCACGAAGTCCTCATCATATACGTTCGATGTGGAGTTGCCTCTGCGCGTGCCGCAGAACCGCCGCATCTTCGGCAACATCGACCGCATCGACATCTCCAAGGAGCCGCGCACATTCTCCGCGCGGCTCGTGGTGGACAACAAGACCCTGCTCGTAGGCACAGCCAAGCTGACATCAGTCACCGAATCGGCGGTAAAGCTCCAGCTGCTCGGAGACGCAGCTGCCTACAACTACGGCAACAAGGTAGACGGCCTATATATCGACCAGATGGACCTCGGAGACTGGTACCGCGAAACCTGGCCCGACGGCTCGTACTTCGCGCGTGGCCGTGGTGACACAGGCGAATGGAAGTATAAGAGTCCGGAGACAGTCACGAAAGCAGCTCAGGATCTTTATTTCAGAGCACAATACAAAGGCCCGGAATTTGGCAACGAAAAATTCAGCGGCATAAACCTTTTCAACAGGTATCTTGACGGTAATCTTGGCTGGGTGGCATATCCTACTTATGGCGACAACTGCGATGTCAGATTCAATCAAGTAGCTTTTCAATTGGCAAATCCGGATAGCGAGGGATCACCGGTTTTCTTTCCGTTCATAAGGTACTATGAAGGGAAAACCTCGGAATTTCATTATGAGCAGAATTATTTGACCGAGGCGTTTGCGGTTCAGCCAATGATGTGGAAACTCGCTGAAATCATCGCGAAGCGCACAGGATTCTCGCTTGCCAAAGAAGATAATGCCCTGTACACGGACTCTTTCTTTAAGATGATCTTTTGTGTGAATTGCTCTACATCCGCACTTTGCAACAAATGCCTTCCACATTGGACTGTCAATGAGTGGTGGGAGCAAGTAGAAAACACTTTCGGACTCGTGCTGCACATCGATTATGTGAACATGAAGATGAAGCTCTTGCGCAGATGTGACTTTTATGCTCAGACATCAAAAGTTGAGATTACCAACATCGTCGATCAGTTTGAGGCAAGCCTTGATGATGATTCCCAAACAGATATTTCAATATCAAGTGTCGGTTTCGCAGACTATGACAATAACCCGGAAGATATAATTGACGAGGAAGTTCTGGCAAATGTGAGATATATGGATTTCGATTCCATTTCTGAAATGAAATCCTGGGGACTCGCCAATATCAGCACTATATATCAATACAAGGATGTTATTTTCAGATGCGCAACCGAAGAAAGGTTTTTCATTTATTCCACCAACGCTGATCTGAAGGGGGATGAGGGGTTTATCGAAGTCAATATGCTGAGGCCAAGAATTGTTGACACTGACGATTCCGACGAGGAGCAAGATGTGGATATCGAGCTTAAGATTGTCCCGGCAAGATATTCAGTCCAGAAAGCAGACCTTTATTTCTCTTACAAGGCGGCATCGCAATTTACTCCAGGCATTGGGAATGATTCTCCATTGGGTTCTTTTGATGCAAGGATGCTACAAATTCCAGGTCCTGACTCCGCCATTATGTGGGGATCGACCAAACCGGGGGTAGTTGAAAGAGACTTGTCTATCGACTTGCAAGCAGTAGTGGAAGACAACGAAGATTACGAAGTCCCGTCTGAGTCTACGTCTGACCTTTTATACATGGGCATTATCAACCCAGATAACTGGGATGATCACAACGAGTCTATCAAATTAACTTCAGGCAAAACAGCCACTGGCAATTTTAAGTATCCTATCGCTTTATTGCGCAATAGGTGCATGGTGCCATTTAAATTCACAGAAGTCAGTTTTGATGGCGATAACCATAGCCTTTCTTTAAATCAGGTGGCAGGCCAAATTAATCTTTACAGCGCGACAATCAAGGACATGACGGTAATCCATACCGACGTGCGGCATTGCTTCAAGTTCATCGCCGACTCAATCCCGGACACCGGGGCGGTGTTCAATATCCGCAACCGTCTTTTCGTCTGCGAGAAGATCGAGGCCAACATCAAGCCAGATGGTCTCGACAAACTACTCACCGGCTATTTCTACGAGATCAAGAACTGACCGCAACGCACAGGCCGCCGACTTCCACTCAGAAAGCCGGCGGCCCATCAGGCATGGGGCATCACAATGCCCCATTGAATTTCTTGGTCTCCTCATGCACCGGCAAGTCGTGCCCCTGGAGATATTTGTTGGTTGTAGATACATCGGTGTGGCGTGCCTGGTCGCGCGCTATCACGATGCCGTCACTGTTGGCCAAGTCGCGGATGCCGGAGTCCTTCAGACTGTAGAACTGATATTCATCGCCCCATTTCATAGTCTTCCGGAGCTTCTTCCACTTGCGCCTGAACTGCTCGCTGCTTCCCCGCTTCTCGCAGACGCACATATTGTCGCCAAAGAGGTAACAGTCGTTATGATGCGACAAAACACCAAGCTCAAGCATCAACTTTATTATCTTGTCATTGAGGCCGACCTTACCGTCCCGCTTATTTTTAGAGACGCTCGCCGGGATAAATACCGACTGCTCCTTCACCGATATGTCGCCTATCTTGACATGCGTCAATTCTTCAGGACGTATGAATGTGTAATACTCCATCATGCAGGCCAGAAGAAACATCTTGTCAGTCTCATACAGATATCGATGCATCGCCTTCAGCATCACCGCCGACAATGGCTTACGCTTCTTATCTGTCTCCGACAGCGTGCGTATCTGCTCAACCGGATTCGTCGTGATATACTGACGCTCCATGAAGAAGGCAGCCAGCGACGAGCACCAACCTCGGTAGTTGTTGCGTGTGCGTGCGCTGCACCCCCTATCGAGATGGACCCAATCAAGAAAATCGGCCACAAAGGCTGTGTCAAACTGATATACATAACGCGGCGGCAACATCAACGAGCCGATATACTCGCGCAGCACATTGAGCCGCGAACCGTAGCTCTTACGAGTCTTGTATTTCGGCAACCGCTCAAGAGTGCTCGCATATCGATCCAATGCTTCCGAAAGCAGCGTATAGCCCCGGCTGGTCTCCACGTTGACCCATGGAGACCAGCCTGAACGGAGCTGACGTGTCAGAGCCTCGATAAGCTCCGATGCACGCTTGCGCCTCTCTGTGATTTTGGGGATGGAATCGAGCATGTATTTCTTGCGGCGCATCTTTCCGGTCGCAGGGTCATAGCTCAAGAAATCGATATACCAAGATTTCTTTGTGTGAAGTTTTGGATAGGTGAACTTCAAAACCTCCTTTACTGATGAAAAACGTTTCCCGTGAGAATACATTTTTTAAACATTCTTTAGAAATTTTAAAGAATGTCCAGATTAATAATCAATTGGCAATCTCAAAAACAGTGTCCGAAATTTGTCCGATCTGTTTTAAAAAATAAAGCCTAACAAACTGATTTACAGTTCATTAGACTTCATTACGCGGAGAGACCGGGATTCGAACCCGGGATAGGCTTTTGACCTATACACGCTTTCCAGGCGTGCCTCTTCAGCCACTCGAGCATCTCTCCTAAACACTGACATCTTGGTTTTCATCAAGATGTCTACATCACTTCAGACCTTACTATCATTCAAACTTAACCTCTCTGTGATTTTTAAGGCTAAATGTTGAAAGAAGAGGCGGTCTTCTTTGCATTTGCGAGTGCAAAGTTAATGCTTTTATTCGAATTTTCCGCATTTTTGCCGTTTTTTTTATTAATTTTGTGATATTTATTATGACTTAAGTCTCGTAAAACACCACAATCTGTGGAGACTTACAGCTTTTCGTCATTATCAACAAACTGACACATAGCGACATAGCGCAATGAAATCATTACTCAACGTCGGCACACTGCTCTCCCTGACATTTGCATTAGGCATTACTGCCTGCGGCCATAAGGAGAAGTCCGGCAGCAAATATCCGGCAAACTTCAACTCTATAGGCGATGCCGGTCGCGTGGACTACATGATAGCACACACCTCTCCCGACTCTGTGGCGAGGTTCATAATCCAAAGTGCCTTGGGCAAGAACCCTGATGCCCGTATCGACACGCTTGCTATCGCCACCAACCATGCCTATGAAAAATTGAGCGGCAACGACCTCGACTCGTTCAGCATCGCCTACGATGGCCTCGTGGAGTCGCTCCCGCTCGCCGACAAGATGAAGGCGTATATGCTCGGCGGCTCGGAAGACCCCCAGGGCCTCGGCTATAAGCTCGGGCTGGAATATATGGCCAATATCCGCAACGAGAACAAGACCGCAGATGATGTGGAGAAGGAGCTGAAGGCATTCGAGAAAGCCTGCGGCACCGACACTGCCATGTACAGACGTTTCATGATCGGCTTCCGCACGGTGCTTGAGGTGGACCATGGCAAGGATGTGCCCGAAGAGATATATCGCCGTTTCGCTAAGTGACAAGCTAAGTGACAATATGAATATAGCCGCAGATAAGTAGGTATCCAATTTAATTTTAAGCAATTTAACACCTACTTACGGCCACCTGAATTTACTATATAAACCTACATAAAAGTGAATAGATTTTCAGATTACAGCATGCACATCGAGAAAGTGCTGCGCGACCTCACATATCCCGGCGCACCTTTGGCCGGACTCTACGAACCTATCGCCTACGCTCTTGAGGCCGGAGGCAAGCGTCTCCGCCCATCGCTGTTGCTGATGACAGCTGACGCTTTTGGCGGCAATGCCGAAGTGGCTGAGAATGCAGCCGTAGGCGTGGAGATGTTCCACAATTTCACGCTTCTTCACGATGACGTGATGGACAACAGCGACACGCGCCGCGGCCGTGCCACTGTCCATGCCAAGTGGGATGTCAACACCGCCATCCTCTCGGGCGATACCATGCTCACGCTCGCCACTCAGATGGTGGCCGACGTGCCCGACGCCGTGCTCCGCCCCGTACTCGACGCTTTCAACGACATGGCGCTCCGCGTCTACGAAGGTCAGCGTCTCGACATGGACTTCGAGACCAACGAACAGGTGTCTCTCGACGACTACCTGCGCATGATATCTGACAAGACCGGTGCCCTTATCGGCGGTGCAGCCAAAATAGGTGCCCTTATCGGCGGTGCGTCAGAAAAGGATGCCGAACTGATGTATCAATATGGTGAAGCACTCGGACTCGCATTCCAGATTCAGGATGACTGGCTCGACGTGTTCGGCGACTCCACCACATTCGGCAAACCGATCGGCGGGGACATCAACAACAACAAGAAGTCTTTCCTGCTGCTCACAGCCTTAGAGGCCGGCACCCCCGACTCACAGGCTCTCCGCGAGGCCATGAAGTTGGCTCCGGGCGATTCGAAAGTTAAGATTGTAACCCGCCTGTATGAGCGCATGAACGTGTCTGAAACCTGCCGCTCCGCCATTGCCAAATATAGCAAACAGGCACTGAAGGCACTCAAAGGCACGAGCCTCAGCGAGGAAACCCGAGAACCGTTCCGTGCACTTCTCGACAAACTCACCGGACGCAAGAAATGACCGACACCCACACTCATCTCTACATGCCCGACGCCTATGAGGATGGAGGGGTGCAGGCAGTGGCCGACGCAATAGAGGCCGGGGTGAGGCGTATGGTGTTTCCATGCGTCAACCTCGACTCCCTCCCCGACATGGAGCGTCTGCATGCCCGATATCCCGACAACACTGCATTAGGGCTTGGCCTTCACCCCACAGACTTGGGCACTGACTGGCGCGAGACCCTGAGCCGGATGGAGAGCTTGCTTCCGGGCGGATTCGTGGCGATAGGCGAAGTGGGTATAGACCATTATCACGATGACCCGGATGCCGATGCAGCGCAGCTTCGCCGCGACCAGATGGAGGCATTCGCCTTGCAGCTCGGCTGGGCGCAGAAGCATCATCTCCCCGTGATAATACATTGTCGCGAGGGTCTTGAAGATACGCTGACGGTGATACAGGCGGCAGAAGGAAAATTGCCCCCGCTGATATTCCACAGCTTCACCGGCACGGCCGAGGATGTGCGCCGCATCCGTGAGGTGTGCGACCCATGGTTCGGCATAAACGGGGTTGTGACGTTCAAGAACGCGCCGCTGCTGCGCGAGGCACTTCCCGAAATCGGATTGGAGAAGATTCTCCTCGAGACCGATGCTCCATGGCTCTCCCCTGCCCCAAAGCGAGGTCAGCGCAACGAGAGTTCACGCATACCATATATACGCGACTGCATCGCCTCCACACTCGGGCTTAGCCCCGAAGAGGTGGAACGCGTCACCGATGCCAACGCCACAGAATTATTTTTTAACGCCATATGATATCGCAACCCGTAGCCATATTCCTGCTGGTGCTCGTCATCATCCTGTTGGGGCCGGCTGTGTTCCGCCCCCTCAAGATTCCACCCATCGTGGGCATGATAATCGCCGGCATGGCTGTAGGGCCACACGGGTTCGGTCTTCTCGAACGTGATGCCAGCTTCCGTATATTCGGTGAAGTTGGCATACTTTACATCATGTTTCAGGCGGCTGTCGAGATCGACATGTACCATCTGAAACAGAATTTCAGGCATGGCCTGATGTTCGGTCTCCTGTCGTTTGCGATTCCATTGGTGGCCGGTGTGTTCGGCTCACGCTACGCGTTTGGCGTGGGTTGGGACACTTCGCTGCTCTTGGCCACCATGTATGCCTCACACACCTTGGTCTCCTACCCCGTGGTGAGCCGCTTCGGGCTCCAGAATGCCAAGGGAGCCGTGATAGCGGTGTGCGGCACAATCGTAGCTGTGATGCTCGCCCTGCTCTGTCTGGCCGG
>JAAGKN010000626.1_pt1 | contig 59379 bp, 46 predicted proteins | sample 6206371 | NCBI WGS metagenome assembly JAAGKN01 (sample SAMN11533720, study PRJNA540317) | gut metagenome | isolation source: fecal pellets from male and female animal of same cohort | host: Peromyscus leucopus | place: USA:CA | collected 2017 | reverse complement strand
GTGCTGCATACGCAGGCAGGGCAGAATGTCCGCGTCGAGCTTCTCGGTGACAAGCTGGCGAGAGTGTCGGCTGTGCCGGAGGGCGGAAGATTCACAGGCGGCAAGAGCCTTGTGGTTCTTCCCCAAGGCAAGTATTCTGCCTTCTCCACAAAGGACGAGGGCAACCGTGTGGTGCTGAAAACCCCTGCAATGAATGTGGCGGTGAACTACTCCGACGGTCAGGTGAGCTTCTACGACAGCAAGGGAAGGCTGCTGCTTGCGGAGAACAACGGAGGAAGGAGCTTCAAGCCGATAACGGTGGAAGGCACAAAAGCCTACACCGTCACCCAGACATGGGCGTCGCCTGACGACCAAGAGGGACTTTACGGACTCGGACAGCATCAGGCTAACGAATGGAACTACAAGGGAAAGAACGAGGAACTCTTCCAGTATAACACAAAGGTCTCTGTGCCTTTCGTCGTTTCCACAGGAGGCTATGGCGTGCTGTGGGACAGCTATTCATTGTGCCGTTTCGGCAATCCTGACGACTATCTGCAGCTTGGCGAAGCCTTCACATTATATGATAAGGAGGGAAAGAAGGGCAATCTCACCGGAACATACACAGCCAAGGACGGCACAACCCTTGTAAAACAGGAGCCGAACATATACTTTGAGCACTTGAAACGCGGTGACCTTGCACACGTGGTGAATCTCCCTGAGGATTTCCAATTCAATGGTTCAAAGGTTGTCTATGAGGGAGAAATCGAGGCGGATGCCACAGGAACGTTTGACTTTATCCTCTATTACTCAGGTTATCAGAAGGTCTACATCGACAACAAACTGCTTGTCCCCGAACGCTGGCGCACGGCATGGAATCCAAACAGCTATAAGTTCTCCGCCAAACTTGTGAAGGGCAAGCGCACTCCGGTACGCATAGAATGGACTCCTAACGGCGGAGTGGCTTACTGCGGACTGCGTGTCTACAAGCCTGTCACTGACGATGTGAAGAACCAGATGCGCTGGTGGGGCGAGATGCAGGACATGATAGACTACTATTTCATTGCCGGCGACAATATGGATGACGTAATCCACGGCTACCGCACGCTGACGGGCAAGGCTCAGGTCATGCCGCGCTGGGCTATGGGCTACTGGCAGAGCCGTGAGAAATACAACACTCGCGAGGAGGTGCTCTCCACGCTGGAGAGTTCCGCAAGCGTCAGATTCCTATCGACAACATCGTGATCGACTGGCTCCACTGGAAAGAGGATTCATGGGGAAGCCATGAGTTTGACCGCAAACGCTTCCCGAATCCGAAGCAGATGGTGGACGACATACACAACATGGGTGGACGAGTGATGATTTCCGTATGGCCGAAATTCTATGCCACCACGGAGCATTACAAGGAGTTTGACCGCAAAGGCTGGATGTACAAGCTGGCTGTCAAGGACTCCATACGTGACTGGGTGGGACCGGGCTACCTGGGTTCTTTCTATGATGCTTACAGTGCCGGAGCGCGCAAACTGTTCTGGTCACAGATGAAAGACCATTATTATCCTCTCGGAATAGATGCTTGGTGGATGGACGCTTCCGAACCGAACATACGCGACTGTGTGGACATACAGTATCGCAAAGACCTTTGCACGCCTACCGCTCTCGGGCCTTCGGCAAAATATTTCAATGCTTACGCACTGATGAATGCTGAGGCTATCTACGACGGACAGCGCACAACGACAGCCGACGACAAGCGCGTCTTCCTCCTCACACGTTCGGGATTTGCAGGTCAGCAGCGTTATTCCACCGCCACATGGAGCGGTGACATTGCCACCCGTTGGGAGGATATGCGTGCCCAACTGACGGCAGGACTGAACTTTGCCGTCAGCGGTATTCCGTTCTGGACAATGGACATCGGCGGCTTCTGTGTCGAAGACCGTTATGTTGCAGCACAGAAGGAGTTCTACACCACAGGCACTGAGAACGCCGACCTGAAGGAGTGGCGTGAGCTTAACACACGCTGGTTCCAGTTTGGTGCGTTCTGTCCGCTCTACCGTGCCCACGGACAGTGGCCTTTCCGTGAGATTTTCAACATCGCGCCGGAGACACATCCTGCTTACGAGTCAATGACTTACTACACAAAACTGCGTTACAGTCTGATGCCGTACATCTATTCCCTGAACGGCATGGTGCATTTCAACGACTACACAATGATGCGTCCGCTGGTGATGGACTTCACGGCTGATGTGCGCACCCGTGATGTTTGGGATCAGTTCATGTTCGGTCCTGCGCTTATGGCAGCCCCTGTCACGGAGTACAACGCTCGCAAGCGTGATGTCTGTTTCCCACAAGGCGAGGTGTGGTACGACTTCTATACCGGCAAGAGCATCACAGGTGGCGACATGAAAACCGTTGATGCGCCGTATTCACGCATGCCGTTGTATGTGCGCGGCGGTTCGATTGTACCTTTCGGTCCTGACATTCAGTGGAGTGACCAGAAGCCTGCCGAGGAGATTAAGCTGTACGTTTATGCAGGCAAGGACGGCAAGTTCACGCTTTACGAGGACGAGAACAACAATTACAATTACGAGAAAGGCGCATATGCGACAATAGATTTCCTGTGGAATGATGCCGCTTCCACGCTCACCATAGGTGCACGCAAAGGAAAGTTCCCGGGAATGCTTGCCAAGCGGACATTCACCATTGTGAAGGTTGACCGCAACAATCCTGCCTCTTTCGACACAATGCCGGAAGGAAAGAAAATAGAATATGGCGGCAAGAAAGTCTCTGTGAAACTGTAAATGGTTACTTATCTTTTTATAATACTATGAATATAAGTAAGGTTTGGTTAGTTCTGATAGTTTCGCTCTGTACCCTGGTTGCTCAGGGTGCAGAGCCTTCTTGTCCCATGGACTTGCGTGTACGGAACTTTAACAGTGGCTGGAAATTCTGTCTTGGTGATTCGCCTGAGGCAAAGGAAACCACATACGATGACAGCGGATGGCGTGCACTCTCGCTGCCACATGACTGGGCGATAGAGGGCAGTTTTTCACTCGATAACCCTTCGGGAACGGGTGGCGGTGCATTGCCGGGTGGCATAGGGTGGTACAGAAAGACATTCCGCCTGCCGGAAAACATTGCCGGCAAGCGTGTGTTTGTTGACTTTGATGGCGCATACATGAATGCTTCCGTCTTTGTGAACGGCACTTTTCTCGGCACTCGCCCTTACGGCTACGCATCGTTCAGCTATGACATGACCGGTTGCTTGTCCGCCGGCGGCAGTGAGAATGTCATTGCCGTGCGCATTGACAATGCCGAGCAGCCCAACTCACGGTGGTACTCCGGCTGCGGAATCTATAGGAATGTGTGGCTGCGGATTGTGGATGAGGTGCATATTCCTAAAGACGGGACATTTGTAATGTCCGAGGGCAGCATGCTGAACGTAGAGACCAACATCGAAAACCTTTCACAAAAGAACCGGAAAGTGCGCCTTGTGACAACCGTCATCGATGCCGGCGGCAAGGAAGTTGCGAGCGTTTCCTCTGGCAAAAAACTGCCGAAGGGCAAGTGTACCGTGGCAAAACAGTCGGTGAATGTCCGCAATCCGAAACTGTGGGATGTGGATTCTCCTAACCTTTACACTGTCGTTTTTTCCGTGATTGACAGCAAGACGGGCAAGACTCTTGATACTTACACGACCACAACAGGCTTCCGCACGTTCCGTTTCGATGCCGTGAAAGGCTTCTCGCTTAACGGCAAGGCAATGAAAATCAACGGTGTGTGCATGCATCATGATGCCGGTGCGCTTGGTGCTGTTGTCAATACGGCAGCCATAACACGCCAACTGAGAATGCTTAAAGACATGGGCTGCAATGCCATACGCTGCACCCATAACCCTCCTGCGCCGGAGTTGCTTGACCTTTGCGACAGAATGGGTTTCCTCGTCATGGACGAAAGTTTCGACATGTGGCGCAAACGCAAGAGCGCGCACGACTATTCCAGATATTTCGACGAATGGCATGAGCGCGACCTTGACGACCTTGTGCGCCGTGACCGCAATCATCCTTCTGTGATAATGTGGAGCATCGGCAATGAGGTTCTTGAGCAATGGAGTGACGCAAAGGCAGACACTCTGAGCCTTGCCGAGGCGAATCTGATACTGAATTTCGGGCATTCAAAAGACCAACTGGCAGGGGAAGGCGAGGAAATGTCCGTCAATTCCCTCATTACGGCAAAACTCGCCAACCGTGTGCGCGCACTTGACACGACACGCCCCATTACCGCAGGATGCAACGAGCCTAATCCGGGAAACCACCTTTTCCGCTCAAACGCCCTTGACATCATAGGGTTCAACTACCACGACGATTGGTTCAAGGATGTGCCGAAGAACTTTCCGGGAAAGCCTTTCAACATCACCGAGAGTGTCTCCGCCCTCATGACGCGCGGCTATTACCGTATGCCGGCAGACACGATGTTCGTATGGCCGGAGCGTTGGGACAAGCCTTTCTTCGACTCTTCATTGTCCTGCTCTTCGTATGACAACTGCCATGTGCCGTGGGGAAACACCCATGAGGGCACGATGAAGCATGTGCGTGACAATGAGTTCATTACGGGGCAGTTCGTGTGGACGGGCTTTGACTACCTCGGTGAGCCTACTCCGTACGGCTGGCCCGCACGAAGCAGCTATTTCGGCATTATCGACCTCGCCGGTTTCCCTAAGGATGTCTACTATCTTTACCAAAGCGAATGGCAGAGGGAGAAGACTGTCCTGCACCTTTTCCCACACTGGAATTGGGAGGAAGGCAGGGAGGTGGACGTCTGGGCGTACTACAACAATGCCGACGAAGTGGAGCTTTTCCTCAATGGAGCATCACAAGGAATTTCCCGAAAGACAGACGACCGTCTGCACGCTGCGTGGAAAGTGAGGTTCGAGCCGGGCACACTGACGGCTGTAAGCAGGAAGGATGGTGTGGAGATTGCACGCAAGGAAGTGCGGACGGCAGGGCTTCCTCACCATCTGCGCCTTACGCCTGACAGGGCGGAGATTGCCGCTGACGGCACAGACCTCTGCTACATCACTGCGGAAGTGGTGGACAAGGACGGTATGGTTTGTCCTTGGGCGACGGACAAAATAACATTCTCCGTCGAAGGGACAGCCTTCAATGCCGGTGTGGACAACGGCAGCCCTATATCCCATGAGCCTTTCAAGGCAGACTCGCGCAAGGCTTTCTACGGCAAAGCCCTGCTTATCGTCCAAAGCAATGGCAGCGAAGGCGTTTGCAAAATAAAGGCTTCTGCGCCCGGACTTGAATCGGTTGGAATAAACATCAAAACAAAATAACTGAGATATGAACAAGAAACTATTCATTTCGGCATTATGCGCCATGAACGCCGCATTATGCTTCTCGCAGACTCCTGTCTATCTTGACCGCAACGCAAAGATAGAAGACCGCGTGGAGGATGCACTCTCAAGAATGACTCTCGAGGAGAAAGTAGCACTCAGTCATGCACAAAGCAAGTTCTCAACAGCAGGTGTGGCACGTCTCGGAATCCCTGAACTGTGGATGAGCGACGGACCTCACGGCGTGCGTGCGGAGATTAATTGGAACGATTGGGGCTATGCCAACCATACCAATGACTCCGTGACGGCATTCCCGGCACTCACCGCGCTGGCTGCGACATGGAACCCTGAGATGTCTGCCCTCTACGGAAAAGCAATCGGCGAGGAGGCTCTCTACCGTGAGAAGGATGTGCTCCTTGGTCCCGGTGTGAACATCTATCGCAGCCCGCTCAACGGACGCAACTTCGAGTATATGGGCGAAGACCCTTGCCTTGCAGGGACAATGGTTGTGCCTTATGTCAGGGAATTGCAGAAGAACGGTGTCGCTGCCTGTGTGAAGCACTTCGCTTTGAACAATCAGGAACAGTGGCGCGGTACGGTGGATGTTGTGCTCAGCGACCGCGCACTGTACGAGATTTATCTTCCGGCATTCAGGAAAGCCGTTGTCGACGGTGGCGCATGGAGCGTGATGGGTGCTTACAACAAGATTTGGGGACAGTACTGCTGCCACAATTCGCGCTTGCTTAACGACATCCTGCGTGGCGAATGGGGCTTCAAAGGTTGCGTAATAACCGACTGGGGCGGTGCCCATGACACTCGCGAGGCTGCTCTCAACGGTCTTGAAATAGAGATGGGAACCTATACAAACGGTCTTACCTCGGAGAGCAAATTCGGCTATAACAACTATTATCTGGCAGACGGTTATCTTGAAATGATTAAGAAAGGTGAGGTTCCTATGGATGTTGTCAACGAGAAGGCACGCCGTATACTCCGCCTGATATTCCGCACTGCGATGAACACCGGCAAGCCTTTCGGTTCGCTTTGCACACCGGAGCATTATGCTGCTGCCAAGAAAATCGGTGACGAGTCTGTCGTATTGCTTAAGAACACCGGTATACTTCCTCTGTCAACGGATTTCAATGGCACAATACTTGTTGTCGGTGAGAATGCCACACGCCGCCTTACCGACGGCGGAGGCTCATCGGAACTGAAGCCGAAGGATTACATTTCACCGCTTGCTGCATTGCAGGAGGTCTACGGAGAGGGTAGGGTAAAGTATGCGAAAGGCTACACTTCAGGCCGTGCCATGTATGAGCATGCGGACGTTATCCCACAGAATGTCAGCGACTCTTTGGTCAATGAGGCTCTGCAAATGGCAAAAAGTGCTGATGTGGTCATATTCATCGGCGGACTCAACAAGAACGCTTGGCAGGATTGCGAGTCCACTGACCGCAAGTCCTACAACCTTCCTTACGGTCAGGATGCTCTCATCGAGAAGTTGCTGGCAATAAACCCGAAAGTAATCATCGCAAACATCTCGGGCAACGCCTATGCCATGCCGTGGGTGAAAAAAGTGCCGGCGATTCTCCATGCGTCCTATCTTGGCACAATGGGCGGTGCATCTATGGCTGACGTAATCTCAGGAAAGGTCAATCCGTCAGGCAAACTGCCTTACTCTATCCCTGCAAAACTGGAGGACTGCGGTGCAAACTCTTTTGGCAAACCGGCATTCCCGGGAGTGGAAAGCAGCACGGATGATGTCGTGGCAATCCCGGGTTCGGTGCTCAATGGCGGACGCAATCCGAAGGTGGAGTACAAGGAGGACATCCTTGTCGGCTACCGTTGGCATGACATAAAGAAGATTCCGGCACTCTATCCTTTCGGCCACGGACTGAGCTACACTGCCTTTGCTTATGGCAAACCGTCACTTTCCGCAAAGACAATCGCTGACGGCGAGGCTGTGAAAGTGGCTGTTTCTGTCACCAATACCGGAAAAGTTGACGGCAGCGAGGTCGTTCAGCTGTATATCGGTGATGACAAGGCTTCCGTTCTTCGCCCTCTGAAAGAGCTTAAAGGCTTTAAGAAACTCGCCCTGAAATCCGGAGAAACGGCACAGGCGGAGTTCACAATCACTGTCGATGACCTTAAGTTCTTCGATGAGAAAGCTCACGAATGGACTGCCGAAGAAGGAAAGTTCACTATCTACATAGGCTCTTCCTCAACCGACATCCGTGGCAAGGCGCAGCTTGCTTATAAGAAATAACTTATACTGAAACATCAACTAACGTGAGCTCGATAGTTGCTAATTCGTTGGGTTCACGTTATTTAGAAATGAGTTTTATCACACCGAGGAACATTAAATTGTGAAAGGCAGTGCATGTGTTCCGGATGCTGATGGTTGCAACAAAAATATGTCTGAGTTTTCTGATTGTTTTTCAATCACAAGGTGGAAGGTAACGCCTTTTTCCCCGGAAAGTATGCTTCCGCAGTGTGCAAGGTAACCTTCCGCATTGTAAAGAATAGCCTTTTGCAGCACAAAAGATAACCTTTCACACTGCAAAACGATACGAAAAGCACTGCAATCCGTTACCAAAAACGAATTAAAAGGTAACGAATTGCAGTGCTTTTTTTGCTTTGTAATCTTGCAAAGTGTGTAACTTATTGATTTATAATGGTATTGCAGAAAGGTGGAATTCAGGCGATATTTCCAACTTTTCCTTTTGAATTTGTTTTTTCGCGATTCTCAGAGGGCAAAAACAGCGTGAGTTTTCTAATTCTTGTGTTTAAGCAACCACTGATTTGCACCTAAAGCAACCCTTCTTCAAACGCTGATGCGGTTCCTTTTCATGGGATACACTTTCTGACTTTTATGGTCAAACAAAATTGATTTGCGAAAACACTCATACCTTATTGTCAACATTTCCATGCAAAGTGTGGCGGAGCCACAACCCTTATGGTAACCTCCGGCTTTAGCCGTGAGGACAGTCAAGCGACTCAAACGCTGTGTGGTGGAACCACACTCCTTTATGCAGAATACACACAGACGGCACGCCCCTCAACAATCCACTTTCATACGATTGTGCGAAGATGAATCATAAAGGAGTGTGGCGCTGCCACACGTTATGTATGGACTATTCCCTACCGCAGGGCTGAAGCCCGCGGTTACCATAAGGGCTGTGGCTCCGCCACACTTTGCACGACAGTTACTGTAGAACATGGGAATTATACAAAAACGTAGTCATTGGGTAATAGGAAAACCATGAGCAATGCACTTGCATATTTTCGCAAATCTATTCTGTCTTACTATAATATCTTACGTGAATGACTTTATTTCTTCATCTCACGGTGATAAATAGCGACGGTGGTGAGGAAATACACTGCCGTCTGCACCCACAAGGCTGTGATTTCCGGACTAATGTCCTCTATCCTTGCACCCATGGAGTTCATGGCAATGAAGCCTTTTATGCCGAAAGTGCTGGGGAAAAGGTAGCTCAGCCATCTCCAAAATTCCGGTATGCTGCTTGCCGGCCATGACACTCCTGCTATGAAAAGCAGTGGCACACTTGTGAAAACAACAATGAGAAAAACGTCCTCACGCCGGCGGATGATGCTCATTGTAGTCATGCCAAAGAAGATGCATGACATGAGGAAAGGCAGGATAAAGAGCAGAAAATCCTTCCAATAGATGATGCTCACGAAAGAGAACATCTTCGGAATGACGAGCAGGATGTAAGTGGCGAGCACCGTGTAAAGCAGGATATACGCCATCCACCTTCCTCCTATTACCTTCAGCGAGTTGCTGTACAGAGGGTTTCGCGGTATGATTCTGCCGTTTTCCTCACGCGTTGTGCCGATGAAAAGTCCCATACCGAGCAGCAGAGTCTGTTGCAGGATGAGTATAAGGACTCCCGGCAGGATGAAGTTTCCGTAACCACCAGTAGTGTTGAATATGGGCACTTCCTCAACATTCAACGGCTGTGTCGCCACTTCGTCCTCACGTGTGGTGTGGTTGCCGAGTAGCTTTGTTTGTATTTCCGCTCCCATAAGTCCTTGGACAGTGGTAGCAGTCTGGTAGACATTCTTGTAGGCGAGCATCAGTGACATATCGCAATAGACGCCTACCGTCGCCTGTTCCATTCGGTTGATGCGCTTTGCGAAATCCTCAGGGAAATAGAGCACGCCATAAGCCTTCTGATGACCGACGATGTCTTGCGCCTCTTTCAGGTTGTTGGCATAGCAGCATACTTTCACAGACGGTGAGGCATCGTACATCTGAATGAACTTGCGGCTTTGCGAGGAGTGGCTCTTGTCGACAATGACAACCGGCACTTCGTGCACGACCTCATTGTTGTACACCCAGGAATAAAGCACGGGATAGGCAAGGGGGATTAGCAAAAGGATGAGCAGCATGCCCTCGTCCTTGAGCATACTTGTCACTTCCTGCTGCCAGATAGCACAGATTTGCCGTATATGTCCGAATATTTTGTTCACGCTTTTCCTCCTTTCATTTGACATAGATATATTCCTCGAATGCCTTTTTTATCCTGTTTATGAACAGCAATGGCATAAGGGCAAAGACAAGAAGTGTGGCAATGTGCAGCCATGAGTCTGCCAAAGGATAGCCGTTGAAGATGTTAAGAGAGTAGACAAGCCAATAGTGGCGCATCGGGAAAAGCCATGCAAGGGCTTCCAAAGGAGCATCCATGGCGAAGGCAGGGAATGCTGCTCCTATCATGGAAAAGCTGAGCACGCCCCACAGGGAGCATACGCTCATTGACATGCGCATGGAGGGCATTAGTCCGAAGATGGCAATTCCGAAGCCTTGTCCTGCAAGCACACCGAGCACATTGAGGACAAGAATCCACGTGAGACCGCCTTCATGGGTGAATCCGAGCATTCCGAAGAGGTAGAATGCATGGATGAGCATCATTGCAATGAACAGCAATGTCTGTGGCAGCAGTTTGCCTGCGGTGGCAATAAAGGCATTTCCCCCGGCACGTTCCATAAGTTCTTTTCCGCTGCCCTCTTTCAGTTCTGTTCCTAAGGTGTAGGTGGTAAGAATCATTATGAAGAGCATGATTGCCGCCGGAATGAGCATTGTGGAGAGGTAAAGGTTATAGCTTGTGACAGGGTTGTTCACAAGATGTGTGTCCAAGGTAATCGGTTGCAGGAACGCCATTGTCTGTTTCTCTGTGAATCCCTTTGCCCGCATTGTCGCCTGCCCCACGGCGGCTCCGGCAAGAGTGGTGACAGTCTTGAGGTCACGGAAGAGCAATGCCCCTGCTGTCAGTGAGGTGTTGGAGTAGTAGAACGACACTGTCGGTTGGCGTGCCGCAAGGAGTTTCTCGGTCGTTCCTTGCGGAATATACAGGAAAGCGTATATCTCGCCATGCTGTATCGCCTTTCGCGCTTCGCTTGCCGAAGGATAATACGCCACGACGTGTGAGGTCTGCATGCCGTCAAGGCGGCGTACGATGGCGCGTGTGGTGGAAGAGTTGTCCAAATCCACCACTCCCACAGGCATATCCTGTGGCTGTCCTTCGCTCATGAGTGATGTGAAGAACAGCATTACAATCAGTGGCAGGACAACCATACTGAGCAGATAGATAGGGTTCTTCCTTATCTTTCCGCATTCGCGCAGCATTATGTCAGCAAGTCTTCTCAATGGTTTTGTCTCGTTTTTTTATGCCATCCCACGATTGTTGTGTGGGGTTGTGTTTTGTGGAACCGTACTATGCTTATTTCTTTACAAGTGTCATGCCCGGGCGCAAGCCGTCAAACGGGTTGAGAGGGCGTGCCTTTACCTCGAATGTCTTGAGGTCATACTGTCCGTTGGACTTTGTCGCCTTCCATGTGGCGTAAGAGCCTTGGTCCTTGATATAGTAGACCTTCATTTGGAGTTCTTTGCCGAATGCCGGGCAGAAAGCTGCGAATGTGTCACCGACTTTCATGCCGTTCAGCTGGTCCTCACGTATGTTGAAAGTGGCATAAATGTCCTTCATCATGGATATTGTCATGATAGGGGAGCCCGTGCCAACGAGCTCTCCGAGTTTCGGATAGATGTCGCTGACCTCACCGTCCATCTGTGCTATCTGTACAGTTTCGTGCATATAAGCCTCCACTTCCTGCACAGCACCTTTGGCACGGTTGACCTGTGCCGCAGCAGCACGCTTCTCTTCCTTTCTCGCACCGTTGACCGCCATGTCGTACTGGCTCTTTGCCGCCTTCATCTGTGCCTCCATAGCCTTGTATGCAGCGTAAGTCTCGTCACGCTTCTGGGCTGTCACCACACCCTCGTCAAACAGCCTTTGTATGCGCTCATAGCTTTTCTTTGCCACATCGGCGCCGGCTTTTGCCTGCTGGAAAAGCTCATAGGCACCGCGTATCTGCTCTTGGCGCGCACCTGCCTGTGCCATGTCAGACAGAGCCTGTGCCGCATCGTCGGCACTTTCCGCCTGTGCCTTCTTTGCTTTTATCTCCGGACTGTCGAGGATGGCGAGAGTGTCTCCTGCCTTCACATAGTCACCCTCCTTGACGCAAAGTTCCAGGATGCGTCCCGGGACTTTGCTTGACACACGGTATTCTTCCACTTCTATCTCGCCCTGAATCTCTTCCTTTGCCGTGCCGATTGTGAAATAACCAATCGCGCCTACTACAAGAACCACGAGTACGAATGCCACCACTGCAAGCATCACACTCTTATTTTGCTGCTTCTCGTTCATATCTTTGTAATTTTGTTTTTCGGTGTTTTTTGTTTTGAAAATCCATACTGCCGTTGCATTTGCGGCATTATTCCAACACGCCCTGTGCTTTCTGCAACGACAGTTGGCTCATCCTTACGTCAATCTCGGCGTCAATCTTTTGGCTCTTAGCCTGATACCATGCCGTCTGTGCCCCTATGACATCCGTGGAACTTATCACCCCCTCCTTGAAACCGAGGGTGGCGCAACGCAGGTTCTCCTCCGCACTGTCGATGTTATTCTCAGCCATTGCGAGCCGCTTGTTAGCTTCGCTGAGTTTGAATTTCTGTTGGTTTATCTGGAGTTCAATCTTTTCTTTCGCTTCGGCAAGCTCATATTCCGCCATTGTCGTGGCAGCCTTTGAGGCACGCACCTTATAAGTTCCCTCAAACCAGTTCCATACGGGCACGCGGAAAATGACACCTACGTTCCATACACCGGAGAAGCGTTTCTCGAATCCGTTGTAGACATTCGGGTTGGAAACCATGTATCCGCCCGTGAGCATCACTTGTGGGAGGAATGCCGCACGGACAAGGTTTGTAGCCTGTTTCGACATGTCAATGGTGTTCTCGAGTATTTTTGTCTCGGTTCGGTTCTCTATGGCAGTCTTGGTGTCGATAGTCCTTTCGTCGACCAAGGCAATGTTTCCGCTGTTCTCGTCGGCAAGGGTTATGTCGGAATCAAGCGGCAGACCGCATTGCTGGCATAGGAGCATCTTTGCCAATGCCACACCGTTCTCTGCCTGTGTGAGTGCTATCTCGCTCTCGTTGACTTTTACGGCGACTTTCAGTCCGTCGGCTTTTGTCGCCACACCCTCACGCACCATTTTCAGGACGTCACCATGAAGCTGCGTCACAAGTTTGTTGAACTGCTTCGCAAGCTCCTGCTTGTGGCGCAAAGAGACTACGAGCCAATAGACGTTGTCTATTTCGTAGACAGTCTCATGGGTTTGCTGTTGCAGCCCGTTCGCGGCAAGCTGCTCTTGGATGTCCGCCATTTTGTTGAGGGCTCTTATCGCTCCACCCATATATATAGGTTGTGTAAGCATGACGGAACCGGCGAACATCTGTCTTGTGTCTGTGCGGAAAGCCTCTGTTATGGCAGCGCCGACACTGTTGCCTTTCGTCTCTATGCCCATAGACTGCAAGTCCTGCATCAGTTTCTGTGCGAAGGCAGGAGAGATGGCACCGTTTGCGATGTAGGGACCGAGGAGGTTTTGCACCATTCCTCCCACACTGTTTGACATAGTTGTGCCAAAGTTGTTCAGGAAGGTCTTCTGCCCGTCGTTCAGGAGACTTACCTCCTTGCTCATCAGTTCGTAGCCGCCCAGTGCGGTGATGCGTGGCAGGTACTTCGTGCGTGCCGATTTGCGTATGTTCATAGCCACGTCTTTCTTCACCCGTCCGATGGCGAGCTGCCTGTTGTTGCTAAGTGCCAAAGCCCTGCAACTGTCCAGCGACAGCGTCTGCGAGGCGGCAGGCAGCGCGGAAAGTATCACGGCAATGTATAAGAGAGTTTGTTTAATTTCTTGCATAGGCTTCTCTTGTTTTTTGTTTTGCAGCATATATTGTGCAAAGATATTCAAAATTGTTTAAATCACAAGTTTTTTGATGTATAAGAAAAAGTATTTTTGGAGTTTTTAAAAGTTGTGCGGAAATATGGAACACATTTTTGTATTGAAGGAACAAAAGGTGAACTTATGTAATATGAAGTGCCGCGCCTTGTGTCGCAAAGTGACTCTTTGGGTTTTATTATATGTATGTTGCTGATTCTGATACGGTTCTGTTTTGTTGGGAGATGTGTGTTTTTCGTATGGGAAGGAGGTTGCCTGCCGGTCGGAATTGGGTTTGTGAGAAGTAGTTACAACGTAAAAATGGCTCATGTGAATGGATTTCCGCGAAATCACACGCGTCTCATAATACACATGAGCCAGTGAAGACACATTAAAGAAATATGTGCCGACTATAAAACTACCAACTAACTAACTTCATTCCATAAGTCCACATACATGAGTAACAGAACTGTTTTGCACTGTTCTTTCCATTGATGATGCGCACATCTTTCGGCATACTTTCCCGGTTATGTTGCATGTCGTTTATTATCAAAAAGGTGTTATCCTGAGAATTGTTCCAATCTCTAAACCTTAACCTAATACTCTCAAATACTCTCTGATACTATTTACCAACTATGAGACTTGTTATTTTTATCGCATGTGCAAAGGTAGCTTTTTTCAATCAAAGCAATAAAGAAAATGCAGAATAAAGTTGTTTTTTTGCAATGCAAGCGTTTGCATAAATGCTGTTTTTTTGCATGCTATATGGACAATGTTCACATGTCGGCGATAAAGTTATATATACATAATGGTGTATTTAAAAAGAAATGTGGGAAACCAAGTCATAGGACTTGGCTTCCCACATTGATATTAATATATGCGAAATGGTGTGTCTTTTTGCCCCTTTTACGCACAGATATTTGCTTGATTAAGCCTCTGCGAGCTTGTTGAACTCGTCAAGAGTAACCTCTTTCTCCTCAAGTTTCACAATGCCTTTGAGAGCAGCAACGAGCTTCACGTCGAGGGCGCGCTCAACGAGAGAGTCGATGTTCTCGCGCTTCTTCATAATCTCCTGAACATAGTTGTCGAGGTACTCTTCTGGAACATTTGTCATGCCGTACTGAGCGAACTGCATCTTAGCCATCTCCTTAGCAGCATTCTTCACGTCCTCATCCTCAACCTTTATCTCCTGAGCCTGAGCGAGTTTGTTCTTCAGAAGGTGCCATGTGAGTTCCTTGATGCTTGCCTCGTAGTTCTTGTCAACATACTCCTGACCCTTGTCAGTGTTGTTTGCAAGCATGATTTTCTTCATGAGGTCGTCAGCATACTGAACGTCGCCCGCCTTCTTTATGGCAGCCTCGCGGATGTCGGCAAGGAACTTGAACTCTGAGTTCTGCTCCAACTGCCCCTTCAAATCCTCTGCGATGCGTGCACGGAAAGCAGCCTCGTCCTTGATTTCTGCTCCCGGGAAAGCCTGCTCAAAGAGTTCCTCGTCGATGGCATGTGGCTGGTAACGGCTGATTTCTGTCACCTGATAGCTGAAATCTCCCTCATAGATGACAGCCTGCTCCTTGCTCACCTTGAGAAGAGCAGCGAGTTCTGCGTCGTTCTCGTAAGCCTTGCGTGGGTTGAAAGTGATGATGTCTCCGAGCTTGATGTTTGCGAACTTGCCCTGCTCATCAGCGTTCTTGATGTACTTAGGCATGATGATAGCCTCTGTGAGGTTGATGCCCTCTTCCATGGTGTTGCCCTCGGCGTCAAGCTGACGGAGGTCGCCCTTGAGCATATCGTTGTCCTGGTACTCCTCAACCTTCTCGTAAGAGCCTGTACGGCTTGCGTACATCTGTGCCTGCTGGTCAACGAGTTCGTCAGTAACCTTTATTGTATAGTAAGGAACCTTTGTTCTTCCGTCGAATGTTACGTTAAGTTCAGGAGCGAGAGCTATGTCGAACACGAATGTGTATGGAGCCGGCTTCTCGAGGTCTATCTGCTCCTGTGACTCAGAAGGCATAGGCTCTCCGAGCATATCTATCTTCTCAGTCTGCACATATTCGTAGAGCTTCTGTCCCACGAGCTTGTTCAGTGTGTCAACGAGGACAGAAGGACCAATCTGGCGCTCTACCATGGCACGTGGTGCTTTGCCCGGACGGAATCCCGGAATGCTTGCACGCTTGCACTGCGCCTTGATAGTCTTGTCGTACTCGTTCTTGTAATCTGCTTCCTCAACGACGAGTGTCAGCTTGCCGCTGACCTTTGCAGAATTGTCAAATGTGATATTCATCTTTGTTTTGAGTATTTATTAATTTATTGTTGTTACAATCAGCCATGTGCCATGACATTATGCCCTTGAAACACGTTCCAAAGGCAAGAAGATGGCACATCTGAAATGCAAAATTACAAAGAAATACCGAATTATATGTTACTAACAATGTGTAATTCAATATTTTTAACTAATCAAATCATAATTCTTTGCCACCCTTTCCATGTTCTTCATTTTATTTTCGTAACTTTGCACCATGTTAGTCTTTAATTTTCTCAACATCTTCGGACGCTACTGCATATTGATGGGGAGGACATTCTCCCGTCCGGAACGTCTGCGCATGTACTGGAAACAGTATGTGAAGGAGATGTCTGCACTCGGTGTCAACAGTATTGGCATCGTGCTTCTTATATCATTCTTCATCGGTGCGGTGATATGTATCCAGATGAAGCTCAACATCCAGTCGCCATGGATGCCACGGTGGGTCAGCGGATACACAACGCGTGAAATAATGCTCCTTGAGTTTTCGAGTTCCATAATGTGCCTTATCCTTGCGGGAAAGGTGGGTTCGAACATTGCGTCGGAACTCGGAACGATGCGCGTGACACAACAGATTGATGCGCTGGACATCATGGGAATCAATTCGGCAGCGTATCTCATTCTGCCTAAAATCCTCGGATTGCTGACACTCATGCCTGTGCTTGTCATCTTCGCCAACGGCATGGGATTCGTCGGTGCATACGCCACAGCATACATAGGGCATATCCTTTCGCCTGACGACCTTACACTCGGACTGCAACATCAGTTCAATCAATGGTTTGTGTGGATGTCCATCATAAAGAGCGAGTTCTTCGCCTTCATCATTGCCAGTGTTTCCTCCTACTGTGGCTACAGCGTGGAAGGCGGTTCTGTGGAAGTCGGCGATGCCTCAACCTCTGCCGTTGTGAGCAGTTCTGTGCTGATACTTTTCTCTGATGTTTTCCTGACAAACCTCTTAAGTTAAGATGATTGAAGTAAAGAACCTGCACAAGTCCTTTGGCGACAGAGAAGTGCTCAAAGGAATAGACGCAACATTCGAGAACGGCAAGACAAACCTTATAATCGGTCAGTCGGGCTCAGGAAAGACTGTGCTCATGAAGAACCTTGTCGGTCTCTTTGACCCTACCGAGGGCGAAGTGCTTTACGACGGCAGGAACTTCGTCACGATGTCCAAGGAGGAGCGTATTGCCATGCGCCGTGAAATGGGAATGATATTCCAGTCGGCAGCTCTTTTTGATTCGCTTTCCGTGCTTGAAAACGTGATGTTCCCTCTCGATATGTTCTCGAAAATGACACATCGCGAGCGTGTGAAGCGTGCGCAGGCATGCCTCGACCGTGTCGGTCTGATACAGGCGCAGGACAAGTTCCCGGGCGAAATCTCGGGAGGCATGCAGAAGCGTGTGGCCATTGCGCGTGCCATTGTGCTCAACCCGAAGTACCTTTTCTGTGACGAACCGAACTCCGGACTGGACCCTAAGACCTCGCTTGTCATTGATGAACTTCTTCACGGTATCACCGAGGATTTCAACATGACGACAATCATCAACACCCACGACATGAATTCTGTCATGGGAATCGGTGACAACATCCTCTTCATATATAATGGTGAGAAGGAATGGGTGGGTGACAAGACAATGGTAATGGAGTCGACAAACGAGAAACTCAATGACCTTGTCTTCGCTTCCGACCTCTTCAAGAAGGTCAAGGCGGCATACGTGAAACGTTGAACCTGACGTTTCTTCTTCTGCACATCGGCGCAAACAGGCCAACCATAATGACGACAGCACCGGACTCTGAAAAGCAAGAGTCCGGTGCTGTCTTTTTTTCAGTTGCCTGCAATAGGGATATTTCAGAATGAATCCTAACTATGTGAAAATCAAGAAGTAAATAAGGGGAAAACAAAAGGTAACACTTTGCATGGTAAAGTGTTACCTTTTGCCATGTAAAGTGTTACCTTTCGCATAACGAATCGTTATCTTTCGCTAAATCGCCGGAACTGTTTGTGTTAACCACAGATAGCGCAGGTCATCCCAGCATGTGCAGGATGTTGTCGTGGCGGAGGGTTGCATGGATTTTCTTTCCCGATGGAGTGTAGTTGGAATTGGCACATTGGAAAAGGTCGCGTACAAGGTTGCGCATCTCATCCTCTGACAACACCTGACCGTGAGGGATGGCAGAGTTGCGCGCCATGGTTGCTGCAAGCGACGAATAGAGATTCTTTCCGGACAGTTCAGTGTCCTCGGCAGCTTCAACAGTCTGTGTGACAACTTTTGCCGCATTTATGCTGCAGAGTTCTCCGGGTACGGCATTGATGGCGTAGGTTCCGCCGCCAAGGTCGGAGAAATCAAAGCCGAGAGATTCCAGTTGGGGGATTATTGTTGGAAGGATGACCATTTCTGCCACAGAGAACTGTATCTTCTCCGGGAACAGCAATGGCTGTGAGGTATGCTTGCCACTTGCCAAAGATTCTTCATAACGCTCAAAGAGTATGCGCTCGTGGGCACGCTCTTGGTCAATGACCATCAGCCCTTGTGGCACGGATGTGAGGATATATGACCCTTTGTATTGGAAGCATGATGAAATGTCGTGTGTCGTATCGCTTGCCTTGGAAGACATGTTCTCCTCCGAATCGCCAAAGAGGTCATCGTCAAAAATGGAAGAATGAATCTCTGTCTCCACCACATCCTGCCCTGAAACTGCATTATCGTAAAGAGAACTCCAGTCGGACGGCACGCTCTGCCTATGGTCTCTCGTTCCGGAACTGCCATGACTCGTGGTTTCTTTGAAAGGATTATACTGCGTATTGATAGCGATTGACGGCATGGAAATGTTCTCCATTTCTTCAAAGACAGGCATGTCCAGTTTTCCTTCTGTGTCAAAATCTATGGAAGGGATGTTGCTGAATCTGCCTACCGCCTCACGTACGGCAGCGGAGAGAATCTGCCACAGAGCCTGCTCATCCTGGAACTTTATTTCTGTCTTTGTAGGGTGGATGTTGACATCGATGTCTTTAGGGTCGACAGTGAAATAGATGAAGAACGGCACTTGTTCTCCCTGTGGGACAAGACGCTCATAGGCTTCCATCACCGCTTTCTGGAAATAAGGGTGGCGCATGTATCTGCCGTTGACAAAGAAATATTGCTGTGCCCCTTTCTTGCGTGCAGATTCCGGTTTGCCGACAAAGCCCTCTATCTTTCCGAGTGTTGTCTCCACATCGAGTGGCAGGAGGTGCTGTTTGAGTTTCTTTCCGAAGACATCTACGATGCGCTGGTGGAGAGACGAAGCACGAAGGTCGAAGAGTTTCTGGTTGTTGCTTTGCAGAGTGAATCCAATCTGTGGGTAGACGAGTGCGATGCGCTGGAATGCAGAGACCACATTGTTCAGTTCTGTTGTGTTTGATTTCAGGAATCTGCGGCGTACGGGCACATTATAGAATATGTTATCCACAATGAAATGGCATCCTTTCGAGCATGCTACCGGCGTTTGCGACACGAAACGTCCGCCGTCGATGCGCAATGAAATGCCGACAGTGTCATCCTCTTGGCGGGTCTTCAGCGTAACCTGTGCCACGGAGGCGATAGAGGGGAGGGCTTCTCCTCGGAAGCCCATTGTCTCAAGCGAGAAGAGGTCGTCCGCCTTGCGTATCTTTGATGTAGCATGACGCTCAAAGGCGAGGCGTGCATCGGTGACGGACATTCCCATGCCATTGTCAACGACCTGTATGGATGTGCGTCCTGCTTCGATGACCAGTACGTCTATCTGTGTCGCACCGGCATCAATGGCATTCTCCATCAGCTCCTTTATCACAGAGGCAGGGCGCTGCACCACCTCACCGGCCGCAATAAGGTTGGCTACTGTATCGGGAAGAAGTTGTATCTTGTCCATTGTCGTTCTGTTTGGGATTCTGTTTGTGGAAAATTCGTTTATGTTAGTTTTTTTGCAGCGTTGCGACGGTGTTGCGTGGAGCCTGACGGCGCTTTTCCTTTTTCAGTTCCATGCCTTCCTTCTTTGGTCTCCATTCGAGTATGTCGTCCTTGGATAACGGACGCACATAATCAAACCATGCGAAGCCGGGAAGGAAATACTTGTCGGGCGGGATTTGGGATATAGGGTACATCACTCCGTTGTGCTTGCATGCCCATATCTTGTCCATTTTCCTTGCAGGGGTGAAGTACATGCGCATGGTGTCAGTCTCAAGATAGTTGAGCCCGATAAGTGTGCTGTCGGCACTGTCTTCGGCATAGTAGAGCGTCAGTACGTTGCCTTCTGCCTGATTGAGGCGCAGCTGACCGTCAGTGAAATACGTCTTCATCTCCTTGGACGATATCTGGTTGTAGTGGACAGTGTCAGGCATTTGCTCTATGGAGAAAGCCTGCCCTATGACATGGGCGAAGCGAATTGTGGAGTCTGCCATATAAGCCCGTATTTCCTCGCCTACTATCTGTCTGCCGTCGCTCCATAGTATCGGGTCTTTGTACATTATGAGGACAGAGTCACGGGAGAGCATCACCATTGAGTCGCAGACTGCCTGCACATCTTTCCTGTAGGCACGGACATGCGGTGAGCATTGCATGATGCGATAGACCGAGTCGGTGTTTATGTTGTATGTGAAGAGGCGCATTGTGTCACCGTGCAGATAAAGTGTGTCGCCCTGTGAATAGTCCATGGCGATGGCGCGCTTTGTTGCAAGTCCGTAGCCTTTGTTCTCATCATAGTAGACATAATCGCCGCGGAAGGCTGATTTGTTTATGGAGTCGTCAAACTCAACATTGCCGAAGCATTCACTGATACCTGTATTGCTGTTGTGCTGCAAAGAGTCGGCAGTGATTACCTTGCCGTCATTACGGTTGATGGTGGAACGGCTGTATAATTCCATTTGGTCGCTTTTGCTGTTGTAATATCCGTCTTCGGTAATTATTACATCTTCTTTTGTTGTAATCTTTGACGGACCGACTACATGTGCACGTGAAGTACGTGTATCATAATACAATGTGTCTCCTTCGGTTAGTGATGTCTTGTTCTTCAGGCGGACATCATAGTAAAAGACAGCTTGCTTGTCGGCGGTGGAGTACTGTCCCCAGTCAGAAGTCAGGGTTGTCTCGCCGTCAACAAGTTTTCCGCCCTCAAAGAAATAGCCTATGGAATAGATGCGGTCATAGTTCAGTGAGTCGCAATACAGTTTTGTCTTGCGGTGGGTCAGGATGACATTGTGGCGCACCTCAGCCATTTCATCATTACCGTCGTAGTAGGCATAGTCAGATGTCAGCGTAAGAGTATCCCCTTGCCGCATTTTCACATGTCCGAATGCCTCAAACGAGTTTGTCTGCTGAAAATACAGCGCACTGTCGCAAGTAAGAACAATGCCTTTGTGCAAAAAGGACACGTTGCCTTTCACAAACTGGGCATCAGGATGTTTGCCGTACATGTCGTAGCTGAACTCGTTGGCATGTTGGAGATAGACTCGTGTGTCTGTAGAATTCTTTTTTGCACGCCCTCTCTTCTTAGGACCACTTGCTCCAACAATGGCTCCTATGACAAAGAAGCATAGGGCTATCAACATGATAACCCTATGCCCGCCAAATATAGTATGTATGTTTCTGTTCAAAGCACCTTATTTGTATATAACCGACTTTTATTTGATATTGTCACTCATGTCATGCAGTAGACCCGCAATGACAGTTTGTGTTAGTCACGTTCCCAACCTTCATACTCGAAATCGCAACCTTTGTAACGGTCGTCCATTCTTACGTATGTCTCCTTAATCTTTTTCTTCACCCATTCGTGGATGAAATCGTTCTTACGTTTTATAAGGACGACATCTTTCATGGTCTGGAAATCCTCAGTGATTGTGGCGCGGTGTCCTTCAGTGCGTGACTTTAGTTTCACAACAGCACATACGGTTTTGCCACGTGAGTTGACCATTTGGAATGCCGGAGAAACATCGCCTACCTTCAGTTGCTCAACGGCTTTTGCCACCTCGGTAGGAAGGTCCTGCATGCGGAACTTCGAGGTACGTCCCTGTTCGTTGTTATTGACCATCACACCCTTGTTGGAACGTGTGTCTTTGTCGTCTGAAACGAATGTGGCAGCTTCATCAAATGTGAACTTTCCGTTGTTCATTTCTGACACAAGGGAGTCAAGCATGTGGATGCCCTCATCAATGGCAGCTTGCGAAACCTGTGGCTTGCGCAATATATGGCGGCACTTAATCTTATCGCCGCGTTTGTCAACAAGCTGTATGATATGAAAACCGAATTCGGACTCTACGACTTTTGATATTTTCTTAGGGTCAGTAAGATTGAATGCTACAGCAGCGAAAGCAGGGTCAAGCATTCCACGTCCTGTATAGTCCAATTCGCCGCCGTTACGTGCAGAACCGGGGTCTTCCGAATAGAAACGCGCAAGTGTCTGGAAGGTAGTTTCGCCCTTTGTCACACGGTCAGTGTAACTGCGCAACTCATCTTTCACTCGGTTGATTTCTTCCTGTGAAACCTTTGGCGTACGTGTGATAATCTGCACCTCTACCTCTGTCGGTATGTATGGGATACTGTCTTCCGGTATGTCCTTGAAATACTTGCGCACTTCGGCAGGGGAAACCTTGATGTCCTCTACAAGCTTTTCACGCATCCTTTGTACAAGTTGGTTGTTCTTGAAATCATCGTGCAAAGACTGGCGTATCTGTGTTATGGGCATCTTGCGGTATTCCTCAAGTTTCTCCTTTGACCCAACCATTGATATCCAATAGTTTATCTGCTGTTCCACTCCCTGTGCCACTTCGGCTTCGGTTACTTCTATACTGTCAAGTGCAGCCTGATGGAGGAATAGTTTTTGTACTGCAATCTGCTCCGGCAGACGGCAGTCCGGATTTCCTTCTATTTTCTGTCCTTCGGCTTCCATTTGTGCACGAAGCATTTCAACATCAGACATCAAAATAGCCTCATCACCCACAACCCATACGACCTCGTCAGCAATGCTTGAAGGATTTGGACGTGAATCCATAGGTTTCACGGAGTCTGTTTTTACGGAGTCCGCCTGCGCATAGGCAGCCATAATGACTGTCATCAGTGCGACTATAAATGTTCCTGTTCTTTTCATTAAAGGTTATGTCCTTTGGTTTTCTTTTGTAATATTTCTTATATTACTGTATTCATCACTTGAGGCCGTTCACTCTTTTCTTTACGGTAGCTACGATGTTAGGGTCTACGACAACAGTGTATTTCTTGCGAAGTCCGGCAACCCATTCTTTCTCCAGTTTTGCCTGATAATCTGCTGTCACTTGTGCGCGGACATCAGCCATTTCTTGTGGTTTCTTCAGCTTTTTGCCGTAGACAGCATCGATAGGATATTCCTTGAGCCTCTTCACTTTGGCGTCTGGTACTTTGAATACGCAGCTGTCGACAAGTGCGTTGTCACCTTTCTTGAACAAACCTTTCTCTACACGGATGCGGATGATGGAGTCACCATTGAAAGTTGTGCGGAGCTTCTCGTTCCAGTCTTCAAATTTCAAGCCTTTCACGCATTTGGCTACGGCTTTGACATCACTCTTGGTCTTTACATGGTAGGCCATTCCTTTGAAGCGTGGCTCGTCCCATTTGTAATTCTTCTTGTTCTTCTTGAAGAAAGCGTTAAGTCCGGCTTCATCTTTCGCACCTTTCTCCCACACTTCACGGTTACTTATCTCATAGAGGAGAAGACCATCATGGTATTCGCGGATAAGGTGGGCAAGGTCAGAGTCTTCAGCCTGCATTTGTGCTGCATGCTCATCCATAATCTGCTCTGCAGTCTTACCGTTGCTTGCGGCTACTTCTTCCTGCACCTTGCGGTCGATAATCTGTTCGCGGATGTTGCGGCGGTCGATGAAAGTCATGATGTTTGCTTTAAGGGAGTCGAACGGCTCAAGCATTTTCTTGTCAATAACTTTTATTATATGCCAACCGACAGGAGACTGTACCGGTTTTCCCACCTCTCCTTTTTTCAAGGCATAGGCAGCCTTGTCAAACTCTTCAAATGTCTGACCGTGGCTAATCCAACCAATCACACCACCACGGGAAGCGGCTCCCGGGGCGTCAGATTTCTTTGTTGCAAGCTCTGTAAAGTCTGCACCTGTTTGTAATGCGTTGTAAAGAGAGTCTATGCGTGCTTTTGCTGCAGCTTCTGCTGCCTTGTCTGCATTTGTCGACAGACGTACGAAGATATGGGCAGGCTGTATCAGTCCGTCAGGACCGATGCGCTTCAGCTCATTATTATATATGGTATGCGCTTCAGCTTCGACATCCGCATCATTGATAAAAGATGGACGTATCTGCTGGTCACGGTATTGCAAGAACTCCTTTTTGTATGAACTGAGAGTATCTATCCCTTCATCAACGGCGGCCTGTACTTTCAGCTTGTAGTTTACAAAAAGGTCAACATACTCATCAACGGTCTTCTTGTCGATAACGTTCTCAGAGTTGTTCTTCTTGTAAGAGTATTCAAATTCCGAGCGTGCAATGTTTTGCCCTGCAATGGTCATTATCACAGGATCGTCTGTCTGTGCAAAAGTGCCGGCAGAACCAAAGATAAGCATTGCTATGACTGTCTTTAACTTCATATAGATGTATTGCTATGTTGAATTAAATCGCCTCTTTTACATAGCTATTGATACAGCCGGGAAGAGGGCTATTCGTGTTCTACAGTTAGTTTGTTTATAATTGTTAATGGTGTGTTCTAATGAATGAATTCTTTAGAACACACCATATATCATATTTGGGAATTACTGATGACGGCTATAGTTTGGAGCTTCGGAAGTGATAATCACTTCATGTGGGTGAGACTCGAGTACACCTGCATTCGTGATGCGGGTGAACTTTGCTTCGTGAAGTTTCTCTATGCTCTGTGCGCCACAGTAGCCCATGCCTGAGCGGAGTCCGCCAACAAGTTGGTAAACGACTTCTTGTACTGTGCCTTTGTAAGGTACACGTCCTGCAATTCCTTCCGGCACAAGTTTCTTTGCCTCAACCACTCCGCTTTGAAAATAACGGTCTTTTGAACCATTCTCCATAGCTTCGAGTGAGCCCATACCGCGATAAGACTTGAACTTACGTCCGTTGAAAAGTATTGTCTCACCCGGTGCTTCCTCCGTACCTGCTACGAGCGAGCCTATCATCACAGAGTGTCCGCCGGCAGCAAGTGCCTTGACAACATCACCGGAATAACGAAGGCCACCGTCAGCAATAAGAGGAACATCTGTTCCTGCAAGTGCCTGTGCCACATCGTAAACAGCGGAAAGCTGAGGCACACCGACACCTGCAACCACACGTGTTGTGCAGATAGAGCCCGGACCGATACCAACCTTCACTGCATCAGCACCGGCTTCAACAAGAGCTTTGGCAGCAGCACCTGTGGCGATGTTTCCTACAACGATGTCCACTTCAGGGAAATTCTGCTTTGCCTCACGCACCTTGTCAATGACTCCCTTTGAATGCCCATGTGCAGTGTCGATGACAATAGCGTCCACACCGGCTTTTACAAGCGCTTCCATACGCTGGAATGTGTCAGCTGTGACACCAACACCTGCAGCAACACGAAGACGTCCCTTGGCGTCCTTGCATGCCATAGGCTTGTCTTTTGCCTTTGTTATATCCTTATAAGTAATAAGACCAATGAGGTGGTTCTCTTCATCAACGACAGGAAGTTTCTCGATTTTGTGCTCAAGGAGAATCTTAGAGGCACTCTCAAGGTCAGCCTGCTGATGTGTGACAACAAGATTTCCCTTTGTCATGACATCATCAATCTTGCGTGACATGTCTGTCTGGAAACGCAGGTCGCGGTTTGTCACGATGCCGACAAGTTTGTTGTCTTTGTCAACAACCGGTATGCCGCCGATATGGTATTCTGCCATCATGTTCAAAGCATCCTGCACAGTCTTTCCGCGCATAATTGTGACAGGGTCATAAATCATGCCGTTCTCTGCACGCTTTACAATAGCGACCTGACGTGCCTGCTCTTCGATAGACATGTTCTTATGGATGACGCCTATACCTCCCTCACGTGCAATGGCAATCGCCATTGGAGCCTCTGTGACAGTGTCCATTGCCGCTGTCACAAAAGGAATCTTCAGTTCAATGTTGCGCGAAAACCTTGTACTTAATGAAACCTCACGGGGAAGTACCTCTGAGTATGCCGGAACAAGCAATACATCATCGTAAGTAAGACCCTCCATTACTACCTTGTCCTCAAGAAATGATGCCATATGTTGAATCGTTTAAAAATGAATATTGTATGCAAAATTACAAAAAAATCCCCATATACCGTTAATATCTACTGACAATTAACACTAATTTGCCAAACAAGGCTGTCCGCATAGGATTAACTGATAAGAAAATGCAAGAAACAGCAGCAAAACAAGTTGTTACGGAAACAATTCATGGGGCAGGGTGGAAATTCCTCTGCCCCATGAACTCAGTTCGCCATTTCCGACATGAATTTTATGCGCACAAGCCGTAGCTCGTCATCGGTGAAATCCCCGTCAAACTCGTTGGAAGCGACGCGGATGTCGTCTGTCTCGCTGTTCATGAAATAGTCATAGATGTCATCAACATTTTCATCATCAAGCACATCCTCAATGTAATAGTCAATGTTGAGTTTCATTCCGCTATAGACTATAGTTTCTATCTCTGTCAGCAGTTCCTCGTATTCCATGTTCAGCGCATTGGCAATGTCGTCAAGAGGCATGCGCTTGTCAATGCTCTGGATAATCTTCACTTTCAGCATGGACTTCTTTGGCACAGTACGCACACGCAGTTCCTCCGGGCGTTCTATGTCGTTTTCCTCACAATACATCTTTATCAGGGTACAGAACGACTTGCCGTATTTGCGTGCTTTGCCGGCACCGACTCCTTGTATCTGCTGCAGTTCCTCCATGGTGACAGGATACATTGTCGCCATCTGTTCCAAAGACATGTCAAGGAACACTACATACGGCGGCACTTTGTGCTTTCGTGCCACTCTCAGACGCTCATCCTTGAGCATCTTCTGCAGGACAGGGTCAAGTGCAGAGGTGCCGCATTCACCATTCCCACCATAATCCAACTGACGAAAGTCTGTATCTTTCATGATAGGGAATGACACAGGGTTCTTCAGGAAATCCTTTCCTAAATCCGTTATTTTCAAAAGTCCGTAGCTCTCAACATCCTTGCGGACGTATCCGGCAAGCATGGCATGGCGGATTACCGGATTCCAGAACTTCTCGTCCATGTCTTCCCCTGAGCCGAATTCCTCCAGCTTGTCATGGTTATGCGAAACGATATCGTCTGTTCCGCGTCCTTTGATGAAGTCCACAACATACTGGGAACGGAAATTCTCTTTTAAGGCAATAATGGCGTTAAGGAGCACGATAAGCTCCTCTCTGCCTTCAACCTTTTCTTTCGGATTGCGGCAGTTGTCGCAATTCCCGCAGTTTTCATTTGGATAATCCTCACCGAAATAGTGGAGCAGGAATTTCCTGCGGCATACGGAAGTCTCGGCGTATGCCGCCGTCTCTTGCAGCAACTGCCTTCCGATGTCCTGTTCTGCCACCGGTTTCCCCTCCATGAATTTCTCCAATTTCTGAAGGTCTTTGTGCGAATAGAATGCTATGCACACCCCCTCGCCACCGTCACGCCCTGCACGTCCCGTTTCCTGATAATAGCCTTCCAAGGATTTTGGGATGTCATAATGAATCACGAAGCGTACATCAGGCTTGTCTATTCCCATGCCAAAGGCTATTGTCGCCACAATGACATCAACTTCCTCCATAAGGAAATTGTCCTGCGTCTCTGAGCGTGTCTGTGTGTCAAGCCCGGCATGATATGCGGCAGCACGGATGTCATTGGCACGGAGCACTTCTGCAAGTTCCTCGACTTTCTTGCGTGACAGGCAGTAGATGATGCCGCTCTTGCCATGATTTGCCTTTATGAACTTTATGAGCTGCTTGTCAACACCATCTGTTTTCGGGCGCACCTCATAATAAAGGTTCGGGCGGTTGAAAGAGCTCTTGAACTCCAGAGCGTCAGGCATTCCGAGTGATTTCTTTATGTCTATCCTCACTTTGTCTGTTGCCGTCGCCGTAAGAGCAATGACAGGAGCTTTGCCAATCTCGTTGATTATGGGGCGTATGCGGCGGTATTCCGGGCGGAAGTCATGCCCCCATTCCGAGATACAATGAGCCTCGTCGACAGCATAGAACGAAACCTTGACTCCGGGAGATTTAAGGAAATCGACATAATCATCCTTGGTCAATGACTCCGGAGCCACATACAGCAGTTTTGTCCTGCCCTCACGCACATCCTTTTTTACTTGATCAATGGCAGACTTGTTAAGGGAAGAGTTCAGATAGTGTGCCAGTCCGCTGTCTTCGCTGATGCCGTTGATGACATCAACCTGATTCTTCATCAGGGCGATGAGTGGTGAAATGACTATTGCCGTGCCGTCCATAATGAGTGCAGGCAACTGGTAACAGAGACTTTTGCCTCCGCCTGTCGGCATAAGCACAAAGACATCATTGCCTTCCAGCAAAGACCGGATGACACGTTCTTGCTCGCCTTTGAACTTGTCAAAGCCGAAATATTGCTTGAGTTTCTCTGTCAGGTTTATGTCCATTTATCAGAAGTTAGAAGGTCGTTTTTCTTTTTGCCATGCAAAATGGCTATGGCATTGCCGGCAATCCATGCAATGCCATAATGTGAATGTGCCATGGTGTGCATTGTCTGTGGTTCGCATGCACTGCTGTTGCCGTAACCACAGACAATGTCCTTATGCAAGGTTTGCCTTGTCAAGCTGGGCTTGTGCATATTCTTTTGTAACACTGAAAGTCTTCTTTTTTGATGAAGGAGCGTCAAACATCGCATCGTTCATCACCGCCTCGACTATGGAGCGCAATCCACGGGCGCCGAGCTTGTACTCTACAGCCTTGTCAACCATATACTCCAATGCGTCCTCATCGAAAGACAGTTTCACTCCGTCCATACCCATGAGTTTCTCATATTGTTTGACAATGGAGTTCTTCGGTTCCACAAGGATGCGCTTCAGGGCTTCCCTGTCCAGCGGATGAAGGAATGTAAGCACCGGCAGGCGTCCGATAATCTCAGGAATAAGTCCGAAAGACTTCAAGTCCTGTGGCAGGATATATTTCATGATGTCCTTTTTGTCGATGCTCTTCCTGTCGTTTGTGCTGTTGTAGCCCACAACATGGGTGTTCAGACGCTGCGCTATTTTCCTTTCTATTCCGTCAAAGGCTCCACCACAGATGAAGAGGATGTTGCGTGTGTCCACATGGATATAGTCCTGGTCAGGATGCTTGCGGCCTCCCTTTGGCGGCACATTGACCATTGTGCCTTCAAGGAGTTTCAGGAGTCCTTGCTGCACTCCCTCGCCGCTGACGTCACGTGTGATGCTCGGATTGTCGCCCTTGCGTGCTATCTTGTCAATCTCGTCAATGAAAACAATGCCGCGCTGTGCAGCCTCAAGATTGTAGTCTGCCACCTGAAGAAGGCGTGAGAGAATGCTCTCCACATCCTCGCCGACATATCCTGCTTCGGTGAACACCGTGGCGTCGACAATGGTGAACGGTACATTAAGCAACTTTGCTATGGAACGCGCGAGAAGGGTCTTGCCCGTACCGGTAGAGCCGACCATGACGATGTTCGACTTCTCTATCTCCACACCGTCATCTGTGTCCGGCTGGTTGAGTCGCTTGTAATGGTTGTACACTGCCACGGCAAGGAAGCGCTTTGCCTCTTCCTGTCCTATGACATACTTGTCAAGATGGTCTTTTATCTCATGTGGCGTAGGCACAGCCTTCATGTCAAACGACTCGCCACCTTTGTTTCTTACAGAATTGTTCGCCTTTGCAGCAAGAGCGTCAGAGGTGTTGCCAAGCGCATTCTCGACTATCTCGTATGCGCTGATGACACAATCTCCGCAGACATGTCCGTTAAGACCTGTCAGCATCAGTTCTGTCTGGGTCTCATCCCTGCCACAAAGGCAGCAGTGTTTTAATTCTTTCTTTGCCATATATTATCAGAAAGGGACGGTGGCAGCAATGCCTTACCTGTCTCTTTACCTTAAAAAATCGTACGAAAACTGTTTTTGCTTCCTGATTATTTGCGGGAATGCACGTTGTCTATCATGCCATATTCCTTAGCCTCCTCTGCCGTCATCCAATAGTTGCGGTCTGAGTCTGCCCATACCTTTTCATAGTCGGTGTGGGAGTGCTCGGCAATAATTGTATACAGTTCTTTCTTAAACTTCATAATCTCACGCGCCTCAATCTCAATGTCGGAAGCCTGTCCCTGCACACCTCCCAATGGCTGGTGGATCATCACACGGCTGTGAGGCAGTGCACTGCGCTTGCCCTCCTTGCCTGCCACGAGAAGCACTGCTGCCATAGACGCTGCCATGCCTGTACAGATTGTGGCGACATCACTTGAGATGAACTGCATCGTGTCGTAGATTCCGAGACCTGCAGTGACACTGCCACCCGGGGAGTTGATGTATATTGATATGTCCTTGTCTGGGTCACAGCTGTCAAGATAGAGCAGCTGCGCCTGCAGCGTGTTGGCTGTATAGTCGTCCACCTGTGTGCCAAGGAAGATGATGCGGTCCATCATCAGTCGTGAGAACACATCCATCTGCGTCACGTTCAACTGGCGTTCCTCAAGGATGTAAGGGTTCACGTACTGGCTGTGCATGTTCATTGCTGCCTTGCTCTGGAAACGCATGACGTCATCAAAGAGCATGCCGTCCATGCCCAGGTGCCTGGTTGCATATTTTCTGAAATCGTTGTTCATATATAATGTAATGTCGTTGTGCTATACAATATAATAATATGGAAGAAAGGCATGCTGCCTTCTGTTCATAGTACAAAATTACAAAAAAAAAATGACATCATATTTCTTGCCGGAAAATATTTTTGCTAAAAAAGATTAATTGCCGGCAGTTGCTTATGCTTCATTTCCCCTTTTTGTAGTGCAAAGGTACAAAATTTTCATCCCAATACCAAACATTATAGGGGTATAATGTGGGGTATGTAGATAAAAGTACGGTCGCTCCACTGCTGACGACCGTACTTTTATTGCATGCCAATAACGAAGTATGCCGCTATGGCAGCCTGCGCAATGATTATTGCAGGGATGCCATAGCGGAACTTTTTGTGCAAAGTCTTGTGGTGCCACAGTCTCATGCCTGCCCATGCACCGATGCTGCCACCTAAGGCAGCGAGCAAAAGCAGGGTCTTCTCCGATATGCGCCACCATGACTTCTTTGCCTTCAGTTTGTCAATGCCATAGACGAGGAAGGCAAGGATGTTTATGGCGGGCAGATAATAGATTAACAACTCTTTCATTTCTTAAGTGACTTGTGCAGGAATGCAGATGTTCAATCCGGGTACACTGCAACCTTTATCACTCCGTCACACTTCTCCTCAAACAGTGTGTAGGCTTCTTCTATCCGTGAGAGTGGGAAGCGGTGTGTGATGAGTGGGGTGGTGTCGATTTTGCCTTCCTCGATAAGGTGGAGAATCTCTTTGCAGTCGCATCCGTCCACACCTCCTGTCTTGAATGTCAGGTTCTTGCCGTACATCTCAGGCAAAGGAAGTGCTTGCGGTTCGTCGTAGAGTGCCACGACAGTGACAATGGCGTTAGGGCGTGCACAGCGCCATGCCAGCGGGAATGTGTCCTTCGCCCCTGCCACTTCCAGTACACGGTCGGCACCGCCATGGTCGCTGTGCTCCATGACAAATACCTCGCACTCTTCGGGCGTGGTAAGCAGCACATCAGGATAATGCTTGCTGACGAATGCCCGCCTTTCTGCCGATTTCTCACAGACAATGATGCGCTTAGGGTTCCGGAGCATGGTGCAGAGCAGTGAGCATACTCCCGTAGGACCGGCACCAATGATGAGCACAGTGTCCTCCTCCGTTATCTCAGAGATTCGCGCTGCCCAATAGCCGGTGGCAAGCACATCGCCAACGAACAGAGCCTGCTCGTCAGTGACGCTCTCCGGAATGCGGTCAAGCCCTTGGTCGGCAAGTGGCACACGGACATACTCCGCCTGTCCGCCGTCGATGCGGCAGCCCAAAGCCCAGCCACCGTGGGGTGACGTGCAGTTGTTCACATAGCCATGCTTGCAGAAATAGCATTCTCCGCAGAAAGTTTCCACATTGACAGTGACCCTGTCGCCGGGCTTCACTTTCGTCACCTCAGCACCGACCTGCTCGACAACGCCGACCATTTCATGACCTACGGTGATGCCTTTCACGGCACGAGGGACGCTGCCGTGCTTGATGTGAAGGTCACTTGTGCAGATGCTCCCTAAAGTAATCCTTACGATGGCATCCGTAGGCTCTGACAACTCGGGCTTTGCCTTTTCAAGCAATGCAAACTTTCCTTCTTCAATGAATGTGTATGCCTTCATAGCTACTCCTTTTTATCCCTGTCAAACACAGGCATGTTGTCCGGCAGGTCAATGGCAATCTCTATGAGTCCCGCCACGTTGCCCTCCTCGTCGTACCATGGTGTCTGGTGGAGTTGCTTGTGCTTGCCGTGGCGGATAATCTGGTAAGTGTTGCTTTCCCCGGTCTCCAGCATGTGGCGGATTATTTTGTTCGCGGATTCAGGATGACAGCCGTACAGGTTCTTTCCTATCGCGTTCCCGTCACGTTTCATGGCACGCTCATTCTGGTATACCACAATGCCCTTCTTGTCGCAAACGGTGACAAGGAAGGATGTTTTGTCGAAATAGTTGAAATCCTTCATGTTACTCTATTTCAGTTGCTTGCCGTCAGAGAAAGCGTTGCCGACCCTGCTGCCGAGGGCAATGTAGCCATGATGCACAGGGTCATAGGTTATAAGGTTCATCTTCTCGATGTCAGGATTGCCGTCCTCTGCAAGATAGTCCTCATCCACAAGGATGTTGACTATCTCGGCAACGATGTAGAAACCTGTCTCCGACTCGTCAATTTTTTGTGTTATGCGGCATTCGAGGGTCATGGGGAAGTCCGTGAACACAGGCGCATTGACATGCCCGGCTTTCTCTACAGTCCAGTCTGTCTTCCCAATCTTGTCGCTTTCCTTCTTGGCAGAGACGATGCCGACATAGTCTGCTGCAATCATTGTTTCCTTTGTGGCAAACGCCACGGTGAACTCTCCGGAGCGGTAAAGGTTTTTTGTCGTGGCATGGCTGCCCATGGAAATCATTATCTCTTTCATGTCCCATTGCCCTGCCCATGCGGCGTTCATGGCGTTGGGAGTGCCGTCCTCGTTGTATGTACCTATGACAAGCACCGGTTGTGGGACAACCCACGGTTTTGGCTTGAAGCTTTTCATGATGATGTTGTGTTTGTAATGTTTGAATGTCAGCAGCCGCTTCCGTCAAGGTTGCATGCCGCACCCTGCGGCTTCTCCTCTTTGGGTGCAAGTCCTGCTTGCTCAGGGCGGAACGTTATGCTGCCGTCTTCAAGCATGAAGCATGGGATGCCGACATATCCAAGGCGTCGCGTAGATGCGAACTCCTCCCTTGTGTCACGCAAGCGCATGAATTCCTTCAGTCGGTGCACGTGGCTACCGATGTCAATAATCTCATAACGGCTGTCGCCTTCCGCCTGCTGCTTGACCGCTGTGCAGTCAGGGCAGGTGCTCATTACATAAATCTTTATCATACTTTTGAACGTTTGGTTGATATGATATGGTTCTGTTGGGCGGCGGGGGATGTCTTTGCAAAGTCATTTCCCGTTCCATGGGTACAAAGATACGGAAAAAAAAGATAGTAGTGCGAATTAAATGGTTAAAATAGGTTATCGTGGTACGAATAAAAACAGTAAATGCTTGTTCTTTGAACATGCAGCACGCCACCGCTCTGTGTGGGAGCGGTGGCGGAAAATAATCTTCAACTAAATCAACAAAAACCTAAACTATGGATTATCTTTTGAAATGTCTGCGCTGGCAGTGTGCGGGTGTATGCGGCCGTGGACATACATGCTGCTTGCAGTATTTGCACACATTGCTGTTCTTGTACATCTTGTGCTTGTGCTTGGAACTTTTCGCGCAGTATGTGCTGCATGTTGACGGACAGCGATGATTGTCGTGCTTGTGGTACTTGCATACGGTGGTGTGCCTGTGGTTTCTGTGGTGCTTGCCGTCTGTGCTGCCGAAACTTGCCGTTGTACCGATGATTGTCATTATGCCTATCAGCATTCCGAGAATAGTCTTTTTCATATCCGTAGAGTTCTTATGAGCCGTGCCGGCTCTGTTATACATTATATTATTCCGGTGTTCTTGTTTCCGGTGCAAAGGTAGCAAGAAAACATGAGGCAGCAAATGGTTTTCCCCTACGTTGTGGTGGGAAAATCCCTAAACATGGGAGGAATGCCGGCAACTTGCTGTGGAAAGGTTGCTTTGCCATGCTATTGTTGGGCGAATATTAATAAATGGTGACAATACAGTGTATTTTCTCTTTTTATTATTTGGAGACACTATGATTTTTTTGTACCTTTGCCACTGTAATTAATAAACAAAATGTTTAACACCTAAAAACAAAAGATTATGGTAAAAACTTTACGCTTTTCACTCCTTGCCATCGTGGCAATGGTTTGCAATGTGGCATTCGCTGATGCCTACAAAACTCTGAAATTCCCAGCACAGGGTGGGGAGAAAATTAATGGATACACAGATGCCTGGACCGCAACACAGGGTACAGACACTTGGACTATCGCTAATTTTAATACTTACCAGAACGGCTGGACTTACATCAAGTGTGGCAGAAAGAACAATGCATCTGTTGCAAGTATTGCTACTGATTTTGCAATGGATAAGGCTATTGGTAATGTTATGGTTACAGTTGACAAGATTCTTGCTACTGACAAAGTTAACTCAATTAGCCTTGTTGTTGCTTCTGATGCAGCATTCAATACTGTTGTCGCTACAATTCCGGCTTCTTCTATTGAAGCAGGGGATATGCAGTTCAAGGTAGCTGAACCAAAGGCAGGACTTTACTATAAGTTGGTGTTTGACTGTGCAGGTCATTCTGCCAATGGCATCATTCAGCTTTCCAAGGTTCAGTACTTCGAGGAAGGCAATGAGCCAGAAATCGTTGACATCAGCAACACTCTTGAGACTGCTTATACAGTAGCAAAGGCGCATGAGCTTACAGCTGCCGGAGAGGGACTTGCCACAAAGGTTTATGTAAAAGGTGTAATCACCAATATCAAGGAAGTCGCTCTTCAGTATGGTAACGCAGAGTTCACAATCAATGATGCTGATGCAGCCGGTGAGGGCATGGTTGTTTTCCGCTGCAATTGGTTTGAGGGTGCTAAGTTCACTTCTGAGAATCAGATAAAGGTTGGCGACGAAATCATTGTCTATGGCAAATTGGATGTTTATCAGGGTAATCACCAGATTACATCAGGACAGGTTGCTATGCTCAACGGTTCTACAACCGCCATCGAGAACGTGGAGGTTGCCAATGACAGCAAGCAGGTTATCTACACAATCGGCGGTCAGCAGCTTAAGAAGGCTCAGAAGGGTCTGAACATCATCAATGGCAAGAAGGTCATTGTGAAATGATTGGCATTTCGTGCCAACTCGTAAAAAGGCTTCACAGAAAGCATAGTTATAATAAAAAGAGAATGGAGGACTTCCTGTTATGGAGTTCTCCATTCTTCTTTTTGTCCCAAATTCAAGCATAACAGCTCTTTGCCGGCATTGCTTTTCTGTTACAATCGTACGTTTATTTTAACGTGGGTTTGACGGATAAATAGATGATTCGTCGAACTCAGGTTAATATACTATTGGTGTCGTTCGGCAAAACAAAAGAGGGTCAAACAAATCCTTCACGGAATTTGTACTGAACCATGAAAAGTCACAGCATGGCAAGTGACAAAATGAAAGGTAACGATTTGCATTGCAAGGTGTTACCTTTTATTGTGCAAATCGTTACCTTTCACTCGGTCAAGTGCTACCTTTTGTTATATCGACTGTGTTTTAACATTTGTTGGTATTTCTGTTTTCGGAAAGTGCCGGCATGCTTTGCAATATGTAAGAAAACTATTTTGTTTTGCTTACATATTGCCATAAATGCATGGATGCGGGATGTTGAAAATGCTTTCTTGTCACCGCTGACGCGGTTCCCAAGTCCCCATTTTGAATAAAAACTTCATAAGATGATGATATGCAAGAGCTTTGCTGCTTGTCATTGTTTTTACCGGACAACAATATTTTCAAATACTATCCGCCTATCTTCCCGAGGCGTCCACCATCTCTTTCAGAGACCTGTTGAACTCTTTTGCGGCAAGGAGCTGTTCGATGTTGAGGTGCATGCGGTACCGCCAGTAATGGTGAGGGTTGGCAGGGATGTTGATGCGCTCCTCGCTTGCGTCTGCCAGCCTGAGCCGCTCGTCTGTTGCCAGCCAGTCCTGAAGGGTCAGTATGCACAGCATGGAAGGGCATGCAAGGTGGCGGTAGATAATGTCTTTTGCCAGCCATCCCGGCAGAGGGTGGGGCGCATCCCCGCCATGGTGCATGGTGTTGTGGTAATAGTCGTTGGTGCGTTCTCTGTCCTCGTCCCACCACATGCGCATCGTTTCCGTGTCGTGGCTTGATATTGTGCACACCGAGCGGTAGGGATTATGCTCCAATATGCCGAAGCGCACGAATGGTTCCTTTGGCATTGTCTGTATCTCAAGAGAGAGAATCTTCAGCTCATCCATGACCCATGGCACGCAGTCAGGCACCATGCCGAGGTCTTCGGCGCATACCAGCATGCGTGTGGCATTGACCAGCTGCGGGAGTTTCTTCATTGCCTCAGTGTACCAGAAATGGTTGTTGCGGCGATAGAAATAGTCGTCATAAAGCCTGTTGTAACCGTCTTTCTCCTGTTGTGACAAGCGTTCATGGCATGGAGATCCGTGGCTGCTGATGCGCGGATGATAGAGGTCGTGCCGCTTATGGTCACGCAGGAAAAGGCTCTCTCTTGCCTTTTCACGCTCGTCCTCCATTCCTTCGCCGAGCATGGAAGGGGAGAAACGGAGACCATACCCCGCAATCTCGTCCACGGTCATTCCGAGTGAGGGCGAGAACTGGCCAAGAAGCCCATACTTGCAGGAGCCAGGAATCTCCCATATACGGAAGAATCCGAGCACATGGTCTATGCGGTAGGCATCGAAATATTTCGCCATGTTTGAGAACCGGCGTACCCACCACCGGCAGTCATCCTTAAGCATCTCGTCCCAGTTGTAGGTAGGGAATCCCCAGTTCTGTCCGTCGGAAGAGAAGAAATCCGGCGGTGCACCCGCCTGTCCGTCAAGGTTGAAATAGCGAGGCTCCATCCATGCGTCGCATCCGCAACGGTTCACACCGATTGGGATGTCACCTTTCAGTATGACGCTTTTCGCCCTTGCATGCCTGTGTGCCGCCTTCAGTTGCATGGCAAGCATATACTGTACGAAATAGTGGTAAGCGACTTCTTTGTAAGCCTTGGTGCGCGGATTCGTGAGTGCCGGGCGGTCATCCTCGTTCCATACGTTATGGTCTGCCCAGTCGTTGTAGTTCGGTGTGCGGAACTTGTCGCGTAGCACGCTGTACTGAGCGTAAGGGACAAGCCATTCCTCCTCTTCTGCAAACCACTCTTTGAACTCCTTTGTGCTCAGGACAGTCTTTCCTTCCTGTTCAAAGACAATGTGCAGATACTCGTTTTTGGCATCATTGACACGCACATAGTCCACTTTAGGCAGCGCATTAAGCTCTTTGCGCAGGCTTTCAAACCTTGTTCGCAGCCCTTTGTCTTTGATTTGTGGCAGCCGGCGCAGGTCGCAGTACATCGGGTGCAGTGCGAAGATTGAGATGCAGGAGTATGGGTAGGAGTCCTGCCATGAATGGTCAAGTGTCGTGTCGTTGACAGGCAGCACCTGCAGTACGCGCTGTCCGGTGCATGCCACCCAGTCGGTCATGAGCTGCAGGTCACCGAAGTCTCCCACTCCGAAGCTCCCTTCTGAGCGCAGGGAGAATACCGGGACGGCTGTGCCGGCAAGTTTCTGGTCGTGCCTGTCAAAGGATGCGCGTGGAAGTTCAATGACAATTATTTCGTTGCCATTGATGGTCGGAATATTAAGTCGTCGGTTGTCCCCTGTTTCCCAAATTATGCTGTTTATGTGGTCAGGGTTGTTGTGCTTTATGATGAACTTTAATTCGATGTCCTGAAGTTGTATGTCCGTTGTGTCAACCGTTGCCACCCACTCATTGTTCTCATGCTCATACATTGGCAGAGCGTTGTCAGGATTCCAGTTGCCGAGTATGTTGCAGTTGCCGGAGATGAAGAGCCGTTCCCCTTTCCGTAGTTGCGGTGCGCGGATTTTAAGTCTTATTGCGCTGTTGCTGTCCGCTTTGGGCGACATGGAATGCTCCCTGTTGTTCACACATTCCGTGAATGCCGAGCTGTAGAGATGTGCGTCGTCCGGCATGTCGTGCCATAAGTCGTGGCAGATATATGTGCTGTCTCTGTCGCCGATGGTCTCCAGGCGGTGGGTTATCATGCACCATTCGCGGCGCAGTTCGGTGGTCATGCGGTGCAAAGTGTAGAAATAGTCAATATAACCTGCGGTTGTTTCTTCGGTTGTCAGTCGTATACTCCACACGTGTCCGTCGTCGGTCTGCATGCGATGCTGTTCGTATGAGCCGTCCGGCTTTAGTATGTTGACACGCAAGTCCTCACCGATGTGAGTGACATAGTGGATGTCAAGTGAAAGTGTCATTAGATTTTTTTTGATATGTTATGTTAGTTTTCTCAATATGTCAGGTATGGTCTGAGTTTCCGTATTGTCTCCGGTTTGAATGTCGGCAGCAGTCGTAGGGCGTCTATATTGCTGATTTTGCCATGCAGTCGGCGGTAGTCGCATATCTGCCGTGCCATCATGTAGTTGATGTATGGATGCCTGCGTAGCTGCTCGTTGGTGGCGGTGTTGATGTTTATCTTTTGTATCTTGTCGTCGTTGCCGACAGAGAGATAGGGCAGGGCGGACTCCGGAAAGTCCTCAATCTCCAACAGTTGGTCGGAGGAAACGAAACCTCCGAGTCGCTCCCTGTACCTTGCTATCTTCCTTGCGAAGTGCGCTCCGATGCCCGGAACTTTGCGCAGGGCGATGGTGTCGGACAGGTTCAGGGAGATTGTCTGCCCTTGCTGCAGCTTCCGTGGGTAAGGGATTGTGCCTGCTGTTTGTGAGGAATCGGTGGGTGAAGGGCGGTCGCTTGCGTAATGGTCATGCCTTTTCTGCCTTACGGAATACAGTTCGCTTGCAGGTCGGTAGTCATCACTTATGCGGATGTACGGCAGCAACTGGCGGTATTTTTTTGCCGTCAGACCGTACAAGCGTGCGAAATCCTCCGGGCAGGTGTACACTCCTCCGTTGGCACGGTACTTGTAAATGCTCCTCACCTGCCACGGTTGCAGACCCAAACCAAGCAGGACGGTGGAGTCCGCAGTGTTCGGGTCGAAGGGCTGCAACCGGATTTCTTTTTCCGGAACGGCATAGTACGCCTCCTTTTCCCTGTCGCCGGACTTTGCTTTTCCTGCTTGTTCAGACCTTGGCATATCCTCCTGTGTCATGCCATTCTCCGCTTTTTCTGTTTCTCTTGTGAAGAAAAAGATGCCAAAGGCAATGGCAACGACAAGCAGACCGAGTAGCCCTTGCCTGTCATTCTTGAGTATATGGAAGAGGTTTTTCACAGTTGGTTATAGGTTGTGGGGTGTCGGTTACGGGTCAATAGATGCCGAAAGCTCCGAGAAGGAGTACAGCCAGCATCGCCGGCACGATGAATTTCAGCATAACGATGTACAGGTATTTCCTGTGGAAGGAATAGCCGTTGAGTCGCATCTCGCCCACAAGGAGATTCGGTTTCACCACCCATCCGAACATGATGCAGGTGCATATTGCCAGTACCGGCATAAGGACATTGTTGCTCACATAGTCGAAAATGTCGAGAATCTGTGCCGTGGCACCGTTAGGAAGCTCATATTCAAAGTAGAAAATGTTGTATCCGAGACATACAAGCACAGACCAAACGAAGCCTGTGGCAGCCATGATGGCCACCGATTTCTTACGGCTCCAGCCCCATTTGTCCATCACACCGGCCACGATTGCCTCAAGGATGCTGACGGCACTGGTGAGGGCGGCGAAGGTTACCATGGTGAAGAACATCAGTCCCATAATCGGTCCGAAGGCTCCCATGGAGTCAAACACCTTCGGTAATGCCACGAAGATGAGTCCCGGTCCTGCCGACATTCCTTCCGTTCCCATAAACACATAGACTGCCGGGATAATCATCATGCCGGCGAGGATTGCTATCGCGGTGTCGAAAATCTCGATATGGTCGATGGCTTTGCCAAGGTTAACGTCCTTTTTCATGTAGGAACCGTAGGTCACCATGATGCCCATGGCTATGGAAAGCGAGAAGAACAACTGGCTCGTGGCGTCAAGGGCGACCATGAGGAAGCCTTTGAGTGTCATGCCCTCAAGGTTAGGAATGAAGTAGACTTTCAGTCCGTCGATGCCGGTTCTTGTCACTCCTGTCTGCGGGTCGGTATGGCTTATGAAGAAGGAGTAGATGCAGATGAACACCACAAGGAGTAGCAATGCCGGCATGATGATGCGCGAATATTTCTCGATGCCTTTCTCCACGCCTTTATAAACAATGTAGAAGCACATCATGGCGAACACTGCCATGAATGCCAAAGGCTCCCACTGTTGGATGATGAAACCGGAGAAGAAGCCGTCGCTTACTGCCAGCCGGCTGTCGTTTGTGACGTAGGTGGCAAGATATTTCAGCACCCATCCGCCGATGACGCAGTAGTATGGGTATATAATATAAGGTATAACAAAGGAGAATATGCCGAGAAATCCCCACCTCTTGTTGAAGAAGCGGTAGGCTGTCAGCGGTCCCTGACCTGAGCGTCTGCCTATGGCGACTTCGGTGATGAGCAGTGTGAAACCGAAGGTCACGGCAAGAATGATGTAGAGAGCGAGGAACAAACCGCCGCCGTCGCGTGCCGCAAGATAAGGGAAGCGCCAGATGTTTCCCAGTCCTACGGCACTTCCTGCGGCAGCCAGCACGAAGCCCAATGAACCGCTGAATGTGTTTCTGTTATTCTCCATTTGTCGTTATACGTTTTTTTCTGTGTCAGTAGCTGTTGATAATAAAGTTTTGCCAAAGCACAGTCACTTATCCAATTAAAGTTTTTTCGGTGTATATATTGCGTCCCACCATGAGCTGTCGTTCTTCAGCCAGCGGTCAAACCATGCCACCATGGAGTTAATCCACTTTGTGCGCTTCTCAGGATTCATGATGCCGTGGTTCTCGCCCTCCACCTGGATGAAGGCGGTAGGAGTGCCAAGGAGCTTCAAGGCGGTGTACATCTGTATGGACTCGCCGATAGGCACGTTGGTGTCTGCCGTGCCATGTGTGAAGAGCAGCGGCTTCTTTATCTTGTCCGCGTTGTAGAGAGGTGAGCGGTCGACATACAAATCCTTGCGTGTCCATGGGTAGCTGTTTGCCGCGCTGACTTCACTGTAGGAGTATCCCCAGTAGCCTTCGCCCCAATAGGATGTGTGGTCGGATATGCCGGCGTGGGAGATTCCGCAAGCGAACGGGTTGTCCATGGTGAGCATGTACTGTGTCATGAAACCGCCGTAGGATGCCGAAACACATCCGATATGGTCGGCATCTGCCTGTGGCACATCTTTCACAAACTGCCTTGTGGCATCGATAATGTCCTGTGCTGGTCCTTCACCCATGGTGTTCACATGGCGCGCAGCCCACTCCTGACCGAAGCCGGTGGCTCCGGAAGGGTTGACAGTCAGTGTGATGTAGCCCAATGCATTCCAGTAGTGGGCAGGGTAGTGGGAGCCTCCACCGAAACGTCTTGATGTCGGTGAGCATCCTCCGTAGTAGTGCACGATGACCGGATATTTCTTGTTCGCATCGAAATCCGCCGGCAGGAAATAGAATCCTGTTACGTCATATCCGCGCTTGGAGGTGAACTTCCACGGCTTGACTGTGCCGAGTTTCACGTTGGCATAGAACTCTTTGTTAGGGTCGCAGACAAGTGCAGGCTTCTTTGCTCCTTTGCTTTGGACGGCATAGACACGGTAAGGGACATCGGCGGATGAGCCGTGCACGATGATGTTTCCTGTCTTTTGGGCTATGTCAAAGCCGTTGAGCACCTCCAAAGGCTGTGGGATGAGCATGGATTTTCCGCTTTTCAGGTCCATGCGGTAGAGCAGTACGGAGTCCGCACGCTCGGCAGTGTAGTAGAGTATATTGTCGGTGTGCGAGTACAGCATGGACTCAATGCTTGTGTTGTCGTCGGCTGTCAGCGGGCGGACGGTCTTTGTCTTGTTGTCAAGGAGATAGAGATGATAGTCGAACATGCTTGGCGTCATGCCCTCAGGCACACGGTTTCCGATGCCGTTGAACGCCTCCGGAGTGGCTTTTGCAATAAAAGTGTCGTTGTCTTTTGCAAAGATTATGCCGCCGAGGAAGCCTTCCTCTCGGATGATTGTGTCTGTGGCAAGTGTCTGGGTGTTCACCCTCAGTATGGTGGTGCGTGTCGTAGGGCGGTGCTGCAGGGAGTCTGTATAGACACCGAGGAGCAGGTGCTTGCCATCCTTGGATATGTCTGTGACGGAGCAGTTCTTATAGCCGTAGGTCAAAGGCTGGCAGAATCCGCTCTTGATGTCGTAGATTGACAGTGCATAGCGGTTTCTCCAGTTCGGCTGACGGTCCTCCATGGTAAGAATTTCGTACACACCCTCTTCTTTCTTCGGTCCTTTTTTCTCGGAATAGAGTATGAGGAAATCCTCTGTCGGCGCAATCTCGAAGCCGCTTTCCGGCAGGTTCTCGACAAGGATGTCGCGTGTTCCGGTTGCAGGATTGATAGTGATTAACTGCTTCTTTCCGCCAATCTCCTCTGTGAAATAGTATTTTTCGGACAATGGCATCCAACCGTCCGCCTTACCGACGAAGACATTCTTGCCGGTCATGAGGTCACAAAGTTCTGTGCGGTACTGCACTTTGTTCTGCTCATCGTACCATGAATAGTTCACCAAAGCCCATTTCCCTGAGGGCGAGAGCTTGGCATCGCGAGTCACACGTGTGCCGAGATTGTGCGCCATTCCGAACGCAACCTTCTCCGAATTGCTGCATACGGTGAGAGGAAATGCCGCCTCTTCCTTGCCTTCTTTTGCTGCATTCTTAAGGCAGATGTCTATTGATGTGCTGTCAGCGATGAATTTCACTGCCACCTTATGCTCTCCCGGAGCGAGTGATACAGTACCGTCGGCAGCCGAACCGTCACAGAACACCTTGCTCTGCTTGGCACCTTTTATCTCAATGCTTGCCTTTGCATAGGCGGAAGCGTTGACGGTGAATGATGCAAGGTTAAGTGTCCCTTTCTCCAGATTCCATGATGCAAGGTTTTTTTCCTGCATCTTGTCAGCAGCGTTGACGGACAGAGGAGTCTCGATTAGCTTGTCTTCGGAATATTTCTCCTGTGCCACTGAAGTGCTATCGATGATTATCGGCTGCTTCAGTGTGAACGGTCCTGCCAGTCGTGCCCGGTTTACCGGAATGCTGTCATTTGCGGCAAAGGACGCCAATGCCGTAAGAAAGGTTATGGAAGAAGTAAGAATGAATTTTTTCATTGTGTCGTTATGCTGTTTTTGTTATGGGTAGTGTGAACGTTTTTTACAGAAGTTCAGGCAGTTGGAAGAGTTTCTGCGAGTTGCTGCCCTTGATGAGTATGTATTTGTCCTGTGGCATGTTTTCCGCAATTTTCTCCTTTACTTCCTCAACATTATTGAACTGTCGGAACGGATGCGCTGTCTTTTTAAACTCCTCGCCGACAAGCCATACATCGTCAAGGTCGATGGATTTCAGTGTCTCGACTATCTTGCAATGCTCCTCATGCGACACTTCGCCAAGCTCGCCCATGCTTCCGAGAATTGCCATTTTGTGAGGAACACCCATGTTTCTGAAATTCTCCAGTGCCGCAGCCATGGATGTCGGGTTGGCGTTGTATGCATCGACAACAAGCCGGTTGTGGTCTGTGACGGTAAGTTGTGAGCGGTTGTTTGACGGAGTGTATGCTGTCAAGGCGTGGCAAATCTGCTCTTCGTTTATGCCGAAAGCCAGACCTATCGTTGCTGCCGCCAGCATATTGTAGATGTTGTAGTCACCGATAAGTTTGCTTTCCACAAGGTTCCTTGCGCCATTGCCCTTGCCCCACTTGAATGTCAGATACGGTGCGCACTCCACAACCTCACCGTAGACAGCGAGGTCGTCAGCCTTCTCCGTGCCATATTTGATGAGTGTCAGTCCGTCGGCTATGTTTTTGAGATGCTCATTCTCATTGTGTATGAACACTGTGGCATGGTTCGGACGGAGGAAATCATACAGTTCCCCTTTTGTCTTGATAACCCCCTCGAAGCTGCCGAAGCCACCAAGGTGGGCGCGTCCCACATTTGTGATTATTCCACAGTCAGGTTCAACGATGTTGACAAGAGTCTTTATCTCTCCCGGGTGGTTCGCTCCCATTTCTATTACTGCTATTTCATGTTCTTTTGTGAGGCGCAGCAAGGTCTTGGGCACACCGATATGGTTGTTGAAGTTTCCGAGAGTGTACAGCACATTGTATTTCTCCGCAAGCACGGCGGCGATAAGTTCCTTCGTCGTTGTCTTTCCGTTTGTCCCCGTAACGCCAATGATTTTTGTGCCGAGAGCCTTGCGGTGGTGGTTGGCAAGTTGCTGCAAGGTTGTCAGAACGTCGTCAACGAGAATCAGGCGAGTGCCATCTGCCGGCACGCCCTCTGCCATTTCGTCTATCACGGCATAAGAGCAACCGTTCTCAAGAGCCTGCATGGCAAACTCATTGCCGTTGAATGACGCACCTTTCAGTGCGAAGAAGATGCTGCCTTTTGGACAGTCGCGAGTGTCGGTGGTGACAACAGGGTGCTCAAGAAATATGCTGTAAAGCTCGGAAATATCCATGTTGCTGTATTCTTTTTATGTTGTTTTGTTTCTAAATTGTTGATTCTTTTTTCACGAATTGTAATACGCTTAAGCTAATTTAAACCGGCATAGTGTCATCTCCACAGCGGTTCTGATTCCCAATCATTGGGAAAACCGTATTTGTCCAGTTGGACAGAAGGGTATTTTGCAGACAGCTCTTTTATCGCCTCTGTGAATTTGTGCCGTGGATTCACTGCCTTACACAAATATGCTATGACACAGACAGCAGCGTATGGCTTTTTCTTTTGCAGTTCAGATAGTGGGACATTAAGCCATGTGCTGCGTTTCCCTTTTGGTTCAGAAACCTTTTTGCCAAAACTTCTGTTCCAAAGACGTGAGTGGTGTGCTACGATATTTCGCAGCAGAGAGGTCACTTCTATCCAGTTTGAAAAATCTTTGGAAGAATAGAGTCCAAAGTCGTTGGCTATTGCCGACCGTTGAGGCAGCTGGCTTTTCAAGTTCTTGTACATCTTGGACAATGTGCCGAATGTAGCCACTTCGATAATAAGCCAAGCATCAGGATTGTCACCTTCAAATGATTTGTGGTCCCAGTCTGTGTGTTCAGTGATATAGTTCTTAGCGAAAGGCTCTGTACTTCTGTTAAACTCACGCTTTAGCTCAAGAACAAAATCGGAATGTCTCTGTTTGTCCTCAAATAAAGAAGAATCCAGATACCATAGCCCATTTCTTGCTGTTTGTGACATGCGGTTGATGATTTTTGCTCTGAATGCGACCTCTATTGTCTCTATTGCATCGAAGAGTATTGTCCTAAAATTGTGATCGAAAGAATATCTGTCCTTTACTATTTGAAACGAGGTCGCCTTATGAAAAATGCCACCAGAGCCCTCGTCTGTTAGATCTCTCCAATAATACTTTAGTCGGGAATAGCTTATACGGGAAAGAATATCCATAGCAGTTCCCATATCAGGAAACTCCATGCCTTTACCTTGCAGGTATGTTATATGTTCGTTTATAGAACGAGGTTTCTGGTTCATAATAAAAAAGTGACCCGCCAGCAGTTCTATGGGATGCTAACGGGTTCTGTTATCATTGACTCGGTAGATACCGATAATCATCATTTTCTATGTTGCAAAGATATAAATAGTTTTTTAATGATGCAAAGAAAACTATTTTTTAATGTGTTTTTTAATGCAATTTAACTGTTTGGCGTGCTCTTCAATGGTCATCGCTTCATATATCTTCACGCACTCTACAGCCTCGCGGACATCATGGACACGGAGGATAGCCGCACCGCGTTCCAAGGCGAGAGTGTTAACTACGGACGTTCCGTTGAGGGCTTCTTGTGGCGAAGTGCCAAGCAACTGCCATATCATTCGCTTGCGTGAGATGCCCACAAGCAGTGGCATGCCGAGGTCGAGCAGTTCATTCTGCCTTGCGAGCAGACAGTAATTGTCCTGCACATCCTTACCGAAGCCGTAGCCTGGGTCAAGGATGATGTCCCCAACGCCCTTCTCCTGCAACAAGGCGGTTTTGTTTCGGAAAGCGGAAAGTGTCTTTTCCAATGTCGGTTGCACAGACATCAGGATGTACGGGATGTCCTTCATCCAGCCAAGGTCTGCCTTAAGGAACTCCTCTGCCTCTCCGACATCATTGATTATGTCCACCCCAAATTCCTCGACAGCCATCTTTGCCACCTCCGGACGGAATGTGTCGACAGAGATGATGGCGTCAGGCTGCTCACGTTTCACTATCGGCAGGGCAAGGCGCAGGCGTCGCATCTCCTCTTCCGGAGTGACATTGCCGCTTCCCGGGCGTGTCGACATCCCTCCGACATCAATCATTGTCGCGCCCTGAGCGATGATTTCATTGGCACGCAAGGCTATCTCCTCCTCTGTCTGCTTGCGTGAGCCGGCATAGAAAGAGTCCGGGGTGCAGTTGAGAATGCCCATCACTTCCGGGCGTGAGATGACATGCTGCCGTCCTTTTATTGTCAGTTTGTAGTCCATGGTTGCTAATTGATTGGGTGGTGTGCTGTTGTTGTGTGTCCATTGTTCCGTGGCGTAATTGGTTTTGCTCCACAGCGTTATGGAAGGCAATATCCGGATAAAGTTTCTGCAAAATTACCAAAAAATAGTATAAAATACAAGGTATTTGGAAAAATATTATTATTTTTGCAGAATAAAATTAACGGTTTCTGATTATTTGAATCTGACGAGTTGCAAGAAGAAGCAACTATCGAGAAAAACTCGGTAGTTCAACAAGAAGAGCAAACTTTCTCGATCAAAACATTGAATAATATAAAAATGACCACAGTGTGGTACACTCCACATTTTACAGAGGCACAGTAACAGTGCTGTATATATTACTATGTTCATAGAAATTTCGCCCAAGGACATTGTCGACATCATCCTTGTCGCATCCTTGCTGTACTATATTTTCCGCCTGATGCGTGAGTCCCGCTCACTGAACATCTTCATCGGCATCATGGTCTTCATCCTCGTATGGCTTTTTGTGAGCCAGATACTGGAGATGCGACTCCTTGGCAGCATCCTCGACAAACTCGTCTCTGTCGGTGTGCTTGCCATAATAGTCTTGTTCCAGGAGGAGATACGCAAGTTCCTTTATTCCCTCGGTGCCCACCAGCGTTTCGGTGCTTTCATGAAACTGTTTGTCAACAAGCATGCGTCAGACACTCCCGACATGAGCACCATAATGCCTATTGTCATGGCGTGCATGAACATGGCGCGCCAGAAAGTCGGTGCGCTCATAGTCATCGAGCGAGGAGTCTCCCTTGATGATATTGTGGCGACAGGCGACACCATAGACTCCAACATCAACCAGCGCCTTATAGAGAACATTTTTTTTAAGAACTCCCCTCTGCACGACGGTGCCATGGTCATCCGCAAGCGCCGTATATGCGCTGCGGGATGTATCCTCCCTGTCGCCCATGACCAGAACATCCCGAAGGAACTGGGGCTGCGCCACCGCGCCGCTTTGGGCATATCGCAGGACTCTGATGCCATTGCCATAGTATGCTCCGAAGAGTCAGGGCGCATCTCTGTGGCGATAAAGGGAGAGTTCCGCCTTCGCCTTTCCGCCGAGAAGCTGGAGGCTATTCTTACAGAGGAACTGCTTGTCAGGAAATAGGCGGTCTGCCGCAGAGAGAACAAAAAGTTTGTTGTTTAGGACAAAATGAGCAAAAGAAAATACAGAATACGTTGGGACAGAGTGTTCCTTCTCATTGTGTGCCCGGTGGTGGTGCTATGCCTTGCCGGCACTTGTGTTTACCATGTAGCGGTGGGTGTGTCATCACTCCTATCCGGAAAAGAGACGGAGAATGAGGACACTGTTGCCGTCAGGAAAGTCACTCCGGAAATGATGCTTGCCGACAAGGCCATGGCAAACCGCATTGACAGTTTCATGCACCAACCGATGCGCCTGAAACCGGAAGACATTGCGGTGAGCATCTATGACGTGACAACAGGCAGCTATGTCTACGGGCATAATGACAGAAAGCTGCTCCCTCCGGCATCATGCCTGAAGATTCCTACCGCTGTGGCAGCGATAAAACTCCTTGGTCTGAACCACCGCTACTATGAGTCGCTGCTCGTACGCGGTGAGATTCGGCGCGACACACTTGTCGGAACACTGCTCCTGCGTGCCGATGCCGACCCTGTGCTTGAGGATTTCAGCGGACTTGTAAGGCAGATGCGCAACCGTGGGATACGCCACATTCGCGGCAACGTGATGGTCACTCTCGAACTGGAGGACACGCTGAAACAGCATCCTACGGCAAAGAAATGGGACATACCGTACAACAAGACTCCGCTCTTGCTGAAGGGAAAGCCTTATGTCACGCGACGCCTTATCCAAACATTGCGTGCCGAAGGCGTGACCTTCAAACGCGATGCCACCGTCCGCCCGAAAGGAAAATACCATTATGCGGCATCGTCCTCCCATCCGATGCGTGCCGCTCTCATCCCTATGCTTACAAACAGCTCCAATATAAGGGCGGAGGCTATCTTCTACCACCTTGACTATAAGGCGGGGCTTCGCCCTAAACGCATGATAGAGTGGAAGTCTCCTCATGCCGTGGAGACATTCCTGAGAAAGGAGTTTCGTGATGACAGTACGCATGTGATGAAAGGGTTTGTGATAAACGACGGCAGCGGTCTGTCGCCTGCAAACCGTCTGGACGCGCGGTTTCTTGTGGATGTTCTGAAATATGCGCGTGACGACAGGCAGATGTATGAGTTCTTCCGTGATGAGGCTTTCGCCACGCCATGCGAAGGAGCGCGCTGCGGTTCCTTGCAGTCAAGGTTCTCACGTCCGGACTTGCGAGGCAGGATTTTCGTGAAGACCGGTACTATTGTCACTATCGGAGCTTCATCCTTGGCAGGCTATCTGCATGGTGCTGACGGACATGAGTATATCTTTTCTATAATAAATGTCAATTCCCCTGTGGCAGAGGGACGCCTGTTTCAGGATCGCCTGTGCCGCCTTATGATGACAGGGAAGACAAGGTAGGATTAGCCATATAATATTTTATAATATAAAAAAGGTGGTACGTGAATGTGCCACCTTTTTCTCATTGTATAAAATCTCCATTTTAGCCTCAAACGAGAAGCTGTACAATCCGTGTTCTTTAGAAATACTGATTATAATGAGGATGATGATATAATTCGGTATGCAGATTTTCATCATACTCTATTTCAATCTTATTCTCACGAGCCAACCAGCCAATAGCGGCATTCAAGTCTCTGTTAGACAGATTGCTACGTTGTTTTAACGTGGCATAATCCAATGACCGGCAATTGTCTAAAATGCGCCAGACGACACCGGCGTTCATTCCAATTTTGTTTGGTATCATAAAATTCGTTTTTAGTTATAATTAAATGTCATTCCAATTTTCCTATAGCTTTCAGGTATTCCATTTGGTGTATTTTATATTGTGCTTTGGCTTCTATAATATTGTTTTGTGCCTGTTGCCATGTTGATTGGGCTTCAAGCAAATCCGTGAGAGTGCATAGTCCATTGCTGTATCGACTGGTCATGACACGCAGGTTCTCATCTGCTTGTCTTTGTCCGGTTGTTGCTGTATGCACCAGTGTGTAACTGTCATTCACGTTTTGTATGGCTTGATGACTTTCAAGAGTCATGAGTTTTATGTTTTTCTGAAAATCCAGTTGGGCGTTATTCAAGTCAAGTTTTGCCTTTTTTACCTTCTTCTGATTTTCACCCCAATGGAACAATGGAACACTGACGGAGAGAAACACACTCCAATTCCCGTCTTTAATTTCGTGTTTGAATGGTAAATATCCACCTTGTCCGTCGGGCATCGCTCCATTCAAATCAATTCCACCGTGATACATATAGGACGCAGACAACCCCACTTTTGGCAGAAGTTCGGATCGTGCTATTTTTATTTGTTGTTCGTATGCTCTTATCTGATTCTCCAACAAATGATATTCAGGACGTTGTTCAATACCTTCATTCTGTGTGGCAGGTGGTGTGATTGTAATGATTGTGTCAGAGGGTACAATTTCCGTATCAAAAGAGCAGCCTATCACATTGCACAAAGCCAATCGACAAAGGTTTGCACCGCTTTTTGCCGATTGCAGTTGATAACTGATTTCACTACGTTTTGCCTCTATACGTAGCAATTCGGCTTCCGTACACATTCCTGCTTCAAGTCCGATATGAATTTGAGCGTAAAGAGAGTCCATTAATGACTGATAAGCATAGAGCATATTCACCTTACTGCGTACCGCAATCAGTGTCCAATAGCTCTTTTCCGCTTCTGCAATCACTTCCGCACGGGTTTTGCGGAGTGATTCTTTTGCGCAATCACGCCCGATTTTAGCCAAACGGTTTGCCGCGATGATTTTTCCACCCATAAACAAGGGTTGGGTAAGGTTAACCCCTGCCATATATACACCTTGCATTTTAAGTTTCATCCCCATCAGGTCAAGACCGGGTGTGAGAGTTCCGCCAAGAACCATACCGTCTAACTTTGGCAGATAATTGGTAAACGCAATGGCTTTGTCAAGTTCTGATTGCAAATAATCGTTATTGGCTTTTTTTATATCTTCGTTTCCGGCAAGTGCCAGTTCACGACATTGTTCAACGGAAAGTGCCAATTGCTGTTGTCCCCAAACGGCTTGGGATAACAACATGGCTATGATTATTATAAGATATATCTGTTTCATATTATGAGATTATTTTAGTTTTCTGAACATTCACCGGATATATTAATACGGAATAATGCCGCATAGAATACCGGAAGAAGCACAAGGGTAATCAACGTGCCCATTGCGAGTCCGCCCATGACAGTGATTGCCAATGAACCATACATAGGATCCGGGATTAGAGGAATCATACCCACAATTGTAGTCAGTGAAGCCATAGTGACCGGTCGCACACGAGAAACCGTAGCTTGTATAACAGCCCTGTACGGGGTGAGGTGTTCCTCTTTTTGCAGGCGGCCAATCTCGTCCACCAAAACGATAGCGTTCTTCACCATCATACCCATCAGTCCCATTGTTCCGACCAATGCCATAAAAGTAAATGCTTGGTGAAAGGCTATCAACGAAGGCACTATGCCACATAGAACGAAAGGAAAACAAAGAAGGATTAGTATAACTTTGCGCCAATCGTTGAACAGTAAAAGCAATACCATCAGGATAAGAAACAATGTAATGGGAACATATTTCATTAATCTGCTGATAGTTTCGTTTTTAAGGTCACTTTCGCCTATCCAGCGGCGATAATAACCCGAAGGTAATGGAATGGCATCAATTTCCTCCTTTACCGAAGCCATGAGCTTGGCGGGAGTGGCATCCTCCATATCATAATTCGGTTCACATTCCGCTTCAATGGCTCGCTGCCCGTTCATACGCATCACTACATTTTCGTCCCATGACAGATGTATCCCATCAGTCACGCTACTTAAGGGAACACTTTTGAATATATCGTCCTCTATTTCTGAAGCTCTCTTTTTCCCGCTTATAAGACTCTTGATGTCATTATCTGTCACATGCAAATTTGCCATACTCCAGACAGGAATATCGTTGAGCTTATCCATTCGGCTACCATCGTTATTGCGTACATTCAAGTTTATAAGCACCGTCCTTTCCTGGTCGTTCAAAGTTCCGACTGTAAGCCCATCGGTTGCAGCCATCAGAGCGTTTGCCACATCTCCGCGTTCAATGCCCGAACGCAATGCCGCCGTGCGGTTATAGTCTGCGACTAATGTTTTTCCGGTAGGTTTCCAGTTGTTTTGTACCGAACGGATGTCAACATAAGGACTACGCCGCATGATGTCTTCCGCCTTTTTGCTTAGTTCACGCAATACAGCCGGGTCGGGTCCGGAAAACTCCACTTCCACGCTATGCGTCGTTCCGATGCAAAGATTGTACTTGCGTATATGGATATATACATCGGGATATTGATGACGCAATAGTTCACGTACCATCGGGATTTGCTTCATCACGGTGGCATAATCCTTGCAATCCACCATTAACTCGCCATAACAATCACCACCTATGGTCATGGGGCGTACAAGACAGTAATGTGCCGGAGCACTGCCCATACTGGCTGCAACACGGTCTATGTCCTTGTTTTCTTTCAATAGCCGGCTCATATCCAATAAACCCTCACGCACATTATCAGGGTTAGTCTGCGCCGGAAAGTAACATTCAACTATAAACTGGTTGTAGTCAAAATCGGGAAAAAATACATTTTTCACTTTAGTCATGCCAAATCCACAGATAGCCAACACAAATACAGACACGGCAATCGTTGTTTTTCTGTATTTAATCAGCGATGCGATGGTGCGTTTTACAAAACGGTGTATCGGTGAGTTCATAATGCTTTGGGCATTACCATTCATATCCTTTTCCCGTGCAGGCAACCATGATTTTGCACACATGGGTACTTGAACCAATGCCAATATCCAACTGGCTATTAAGCTGACTCCCAATACGACAAAAAGGTCGTGGGCATATTCGCCAACAGAACCTTGGGTAAGATAGACACAAAGGAAAGTGGACACTGCTATGATAGTTGCTCCGAGAAGCGGAAGCGCAGTATGTCGTCCAATGCGATATAGGTATGTCTTAGGACCTAAGCCGCGTTTCTTGTCTATCAAAATACCGTCCATAATGACAATGGCATTATCTACCAACATGCCCATCGCAACAATAAAAGCACCGAGAGAAATTCTTTGTAGTGTAGTGCCTCCAACCAATAGTAAAGGAAACGACACGGCAATTGTAAGTACCAATCCGAAGCCGATAATAGCCCCACTACGAAATCCCATCGTGAATATAAGCACAAGAATTACCACCGCAACGGATTCCAACAGATTTATCATAAATGAACTGATAGCTGTGTTCACCTTGTCAGGCTGAAAGAAAATCTTTTCAGTCTGCATTCCGGCAGGCATTGTTTTTACAATCTCGTCCAGTCGGGCATCCACCTCTTTTCCTACATCAGGCACTATCACATCGTTCTCCATAGTCAGACAAATGGCTATGGCAGGTTTCCCGTCTACGAAAAAGCCGTTTTTCTGTGGTTCTGCGTATGTCCGTTCAACCTCTGCCACATCTCCCAATTTTACTTGTGTGCCTTGAATGGTGCGGATGTAAAGGTTGCGTATGTCATCTTCGTCTTTCAATGCGTTTGAAACATAAATCTGCAAACGTTCATCATCATTTCCAAACGCTCCAGCATTTACCGTTTTGCCCGCATTTTGCAAGGCAAGCATGATTTGCGTTGGCAATATGCCGTTTCTTGTTATCTTGTCCTTGGATATGGTTATATTGATGACTTCATCGCGGTTTCCCACGATATTTATACGCTTTACACCTTTTATTTCCAGTAATTCGCGTCTGATCTTTCGCGCATATTTATTTAGTTCAGGGTATGTGTATCCATCGCCGGTAAGTGCATAGAATATGCCATAGACATCCATCATGTCGTCTATTACAATGGGAGGATAACAGCCTTGTGGCAATCGAGGTCGCACATCATTCATTTTTCTGCGAAGCAGATCAAAATATTGCTCCAAGTCGTCAAGTGAAACTTCCATATCAAACAGTATGGTCACAGTAAGCATACCGTCATGGCATTCGCTGCAGAGTTTATTCACATCTGGCAATGCTCGAAGTTCGTCTTCGATTGGCTGTGCCACTTTAAGTTCCACTTCGTGTGCGCTCGCTCCGGGATATGCAACCGCCACCATTGCTTGCTTCATGGTTACCACAGGGTCTTCCATTTTGGGCATTTGCATGAACGACAGTATGCCACCTGCAAGTATGCTTGCCACCAACGACCAGAACAATACCGGGCGTTTGATAAAATATTCGGTCACTTTCATCAGAGTAGCCCTCCTACGTTGGTTTTTGACGGCTGTTCAAGCACAGTAACTTTTTCTCCTTCGCTCAATGCGTTCACTCCGGCTCTCACCACTTGCTCATCGCCGTTCAAACCCGATGTGACAATCAGCTTTCCTTGATTATCCATGCCGTTTAGTTTGATTTCCTTTTTGGTAACTGTGCTATCGGCATTCATTACCCACACATACGACTTTTCTTGTTCCCGAAAAACGGCTCTCATGGGCAACGTGAATGCTTTTTCTGCCGCTTCACTATCCTTTGTTTCCACATCCACAGATACGTTCATTCCGGCAGTTACAACTTTTGCCGCATCTGCATCCGTAAAAGCAAGACGCATCTTGTAAAGCTGGGTTCCGTCCGATTGTGGGATTACACTCAATAGTTTCATCTCCGGGGTATATTTTGTGTCGCCAGAAAAATGGCATACTATGCGTTTTATATGGTCACGTTGTTTATAAAGCGCAAAAGGCACGTTTAATTCCACTTCCAGACCGTTCAGGTCAAGAAGTGTTATGACCGGAGTACCAACATTTACCATTTCTCCCTGACTGAAGTTCACACTTTTCACATAGCCATTGACCGGAGCGTAAAGTCGTGTATAATCCAATTTATTCTGGTTTGCCTGAAGTTGCACTTTGAGTTGTTGCAAACCACTGATAGCTTTGTCATAGTCATTATCCGACAAACTTTTAGCGTTATGTAATTTTTCCAACCGTTCCGTTTCTTTCTTCATCTGTTCGTATTGTACTTTTGCAGATTCCACTCCGAGTTTGTAATCAGCATCGTCAAGCATGGCTATAAGCTGACCTTGATGGACATACTGACCTTCTTTCACAACTACCCGCACTAATTCTCCGGGAGTCTTGAATCCTAAAGCTATTTCGTGCGCTTCTTGTACCACACCGGAGTAACTGTTGCTGCTGTGTGCCCCTATAGCTGCCGGAGATGTCAACATAACACAGGGCAGTGGTTGCTTTTCTGCCTTATCACTGCAACTCGCTATGATGCCCGTGAGGACGAGCGATAAAACTAACTGTTTCATGTCTTTGTGTTTGTTTTTGTTAATTATCTTTATTTTTCACGCTGCAAAGGTCGATAATTTATTTCATAAAGTGCTGTCCTTGTCGGAGAGGAAAATGTCCTTTTGGTCGGATGTCATATATTTCTTCGGTATTTTCCTGCAAATAACCGGGATAAATGTAGTATCTTTGCATAAGCTAAGCACAAAAGTAAAATGGTAAAAACGTCAGTATTCAAAGATTTGGAGATGATGATGCTCCCGATTTCAAACGAGGCTCAGATATTTGAAGATAAATTCATGTTGACAGACAACTTGAATGTGCCGGACGGAACTGCAGAACTGGAAAAGTTCTGTTCGTCAGAATATCCATTCAAGATAAACTTCAATATGATTCTGTTTTGTGTGGAAGGTTGCCTAAAAGTACGCATCAACTTCCGTGAGTACAGGCTTCAGCCGAACTCTGTCCTTTTTGCTTTGCCGGGAACTGTCGGGGAATGTTTGGAGTACACTCCTGACTATCGTCTGTTCCTCATAGCCTTCTCTGGCAGCATGGACATCATTGCCGCCAATTCACCTATGGCACTGGATATGAAGCGATATGTGAGCAACAATGCTGTAGTGGGCATTAGCAGGAAGGAGGTTGACGAATGTCTGATGCTTTATCGGGTGATGAATGGGAAAATGCAGCATTCCGATTTTACATTCAAGAAAGAAGTCCTGAACGGATATATGCAGGTGCTGTTTGCAATTGGCTATCAATGGCTTGCTGATAACAAGAAGCATATAGAAGCATTTTGTTGCAAAAGCAGGCAACAAGGACTTTGTGATGATTTTCTGGAACTTGTAAGAGAAAACCACCTTAAACGACGTGGGATAAGTTTTTATGCGGACAGGCTTTGTGTTTCTCCAAAATATCTTTCCAGTGTTGTTAAGCAAATCAGTGGACGGTACGCCGGGGAGTGGATAAAAGATTACGTGATTATTGAAGCAAAGGCGTTGCTGAGAAGCAACCGCTATACTGTACAGCAAATCAGTGATATGCTGAATTTCGCAAATCCGTCCTTCTTTGGGAAATATTTCAAAGCTGCCGTTGGATGCTCTCCGCGCAAGTATGCCATGGGGACAAATAAAAACGGTTTATCCCGGACTGATTGCCGGATAAGCAAAAGTGAGTGAAGAGGAAAATGGGTGTGGATGGATTGTTGTGTTGAACAGTGGCATGCTTAATGCTGGAGCAACATTATATACAGCTTTGCCTCGTATAAAAACACTCGTCAACCGACTAAAAAACAAAAAAAAACGGACATCCTTTTGCTGTTCGCTTTTTTTTTATTACTTTTGCAAAAAATAAACATAAATCAACTAAAAATAAATCTAATATCGTTAAAACTATGGGATTGGTAGAACAAATCATCGCACGCGCCAAGGCTAACAAGCAGCGCATCGTGCTCCCTGAGGCTGACGAGGAACGTACACTCGTGGCTGCTGACCAGGTGCTTGAACAGGGTATTGCAGACCTTATTCTTATTGGTAACCCTGCAAAGGTGCAGGCTCTCGTTGAGAAAAACGGACTGAAGAACATCGGCAAGGCTACATTCATCGACCCGGAGAACTATGAGAAGTCTGAGGAAATGGCACAGCTCCTGCAGAAGCTCCGTGAGAAGAAGGGCATGACAATAGAACAGGCTCGTGAGCTTGTGAAGAACCCTCTCTATCTCGGATGCATGATTATCAAGACAGAAGGTGCCGACGGGCAGATTTCGGGTGCGCTCTCTACAACAGGCGACACACTGCGTCCTGCTCTCCAGATTATCAAGACTGCTCCGGGAATAACATGTGTTTCAGGCGCAATGCTCATGATTACCGAGACTCCTCAGTACGGTGAGAACGGCGTGATGGTGTTCGCCGACGTTGCCGTGACCCCTATGCCTGACGCTAACCAGCTCGGACAGATTGCTGTCTGCACGGCACAGACAGCGCGCTCGGTGGCAGGATTCGCTGAACCGCGTGTGGCAATGTGCTCTTTCTCCACAAAGGGAAGTGCGAAGCATGAGGTTGTCGACAAGGTTGTTGAGGCTACAAAGGTGGCAAAGGAGCTTGACCCGACACTGAAAATCGACGGTGAACTGCAGGCTGATGCCGCTCTCGTTCCTGCCGTTGGTGAGAAGAAGGCTCCGGGCTCTGACATCGCAGGACATGCCAATGTGCTCGTGTTCCCTAACCTTGAGGTAGGCAACATCGGCTACAAACTCGTGCAGCGTCTTGGCAATGCTGTCGCTCTCGGTCCTATCCTCCAGGGTATCGCACGCCCTGTGAATGACCTTTCGCGCGGTTGCTCTGTTGAAGACATCGTCAACCTCGTGGCAATCACCGCTTGCCAGGCTATGGATGCGAAGAAATAATGATAAATGGAAAATCTTTGGAAGCCTATCAGAAGGTTGGCTTCCTACTTTAACCTGCAACCATAAACCCAAAAACTACAACCATAAAAAATGAAAATCCTTGTACTGAACTGCGGTTCATCATCAATCAAATACCAGCTCTTCGAGATGGAGACAAAGACTGTCCTTGCAAAAGGCGGTATTGAGAAAATCGGTCTTCCGGGAGCATTCATCAAGTTCAATGCTGCTGACGGCAGCAAGAAAGTCATCGAGCAGGAGATTCCTGAGCACACAGTGGGCGTGGAACTTATCTTCAAGGTTCTCACCGACCCTGTCGACGGTGCACTGAAATCTCTCTCCGAGCTTGACGCTGTAGGTCACCGTATGGTGCACGGAGGCGAGAAGTTCGCCAAGTCTGTCATCCTCGACGAAGAGGTACTGAAGGCTTTCGAGGCTTGCAACGACCTCGCTCCGCTCCACAATCCTGCAAACCTGAAGGGCGTGGCGGCAGTCTCTGCCCTCCTTCCTGAGATTCCTCAGGTGGGTGTCTTTGACACAGCGTTCCACCAGACAATGCCTGCACAGGCTTACATGTATGCCATCCCTTACGAGATGTACGAGAAGTATGGCGTGCGCCGCTACGGTTTCCACGGCACATCCCACCGTTATGTCTCTGCACGTGCCCTTGAATACCTCGGTATGGAGGCTGAAGGAACAAAGGTTATCACAGCCCACATCGGCAACGGCGGTTCACTCGCTGCTGTCAAGGACGGCAAGTGCCAGGACACATCAATGGGTCTCACACCGCTGGAAGGTGTGATGATGGGTACACGTTCCGGCGATATTGACGGCGGTGCAGTGTCTTTCATAATGAAGAAGGAGGGGCTTGACGCTGACGGCATTTCCAACTACCTCAACAAGAAATCCGGTCTTGCCGGCATTTCCTGCAAGTCAAGTGACATGCGTGAGGTGTTCCAGGGCAGTGTTGACGGCGACCCTAAGTGCCGGCTTGCAATAGATATGTACACATACCGTATCAAGAAGTACATCGGCTCTTACGCTGCTGCCCTCGGAGGATGTGATGTCCTCGTGTTCACTGCAGGTGTTTGCGAGAACCAGTCCGACATCCGTGAGATGGTATGTAAGGACATGGAGTGGATGGGCATCAAGCTCGATCTTGAGAAGAATGCCGCTATCCATGGCGAGGAGGCTGTCATCTCCACACCAGACTCTAAGGTCAAGGTTGTTGTCATCCCTACCGATGAGGAACTGATGATTGCTACTGACACAATGGAACTTGTGTCTAAGTAGGCAATAGATAGATAACCTGCCGAAGCATTTCCTTTGCTTTGGCAGAAATCAAAAAGAAGTAGCTATTGGTATTACAGCTTGTGCTGTGGGGCTCCAATAGCTACTTCTTGCTTTATTATGAATGTGGGTGCTGTGAAAAAGTGTGCATTATTCTATCACCCAATCCTCTATGTTTTTTGTCTCCCTGCTGAAATTTATGCCGACCTTTACAACCGGCAGCCCGGTGAGTGCGAACCTTTCGTCATAGTTTTTCAGTGTGATTTGCTGCATGGCAGTCTCCGCACTTTTGTTTAGTTTAAGCTCAAATATGTATAGTTTGTTCGCTGTGCGTACAAC